>Ga0207038_10001_pt1 | contig 74291 bp, 61 predicted proteins | sample Alteio_BWMinCont_76_FD_153285 | JGI IMG/M metagenome (GOLD analysis project Ga0207038, IMG submission 153285) | Enriched cells from forest soil in Barre Woods Harvard Forest LTER site, Petersham, Massachusetts, United States -... | ecosystem: Environmental > Terrestrial > Soil > Temperate forest >...
GTGAATGTTGGAATCTGTACCAGAAAACCCCATAGGCAAACCATTAATAAAAACCATGTATGTTTCTAAAGATACTTTTGTGGCAGAATCTAGTGCCAGGATTAAGGTATTTGATGAGGTATTTAATAGTGAGGTTAATTGGGTGGTATTTGTTGGTCCACTATAATTTAATACTGCACTCACACATGCTTGAGAATTAGATTTATTAGCAAATGTAAACACCAAAACGAATACCAGTGCTAATTTTAATAAAGTTTTCATAGGTTTAAAATTTAATTGTTATTATTATAAAAATTTGGAAAACAAATGTAAATAGAGGTCTATCGGTCTCTTTTATCCTTTAGGAATAATATATTCCCTGTACACATAGTTTATGTAATTAATGCATATATTTGTTGTCATCAATAATAATTGAGATGGTGCTTGGACAAAAAATAAAAAAAATTCGGGAGCTCAAAAATCTTACCCAGGAACACATGGCTATTCAGCTTGGCCTTACTCAAGGCACTTATAGTAGAATGGAATTGGGCGAGGTGGATATTCCATACACTAGGTTGGAGGAAATATCTAAAATACTTGAAATGAAACCTGAGGAAATCATTGCTTTTGATGAGCGTATGGTTTTTAATGTAATGTACAATACACCCGGGAAAGATTTGGTAGTTTATCAGGTACAACAACACGAGGACACTATAAAATCATTAAAAGAAGAGATAGTCTACCTAAAAAGTGTATTGGATAAAATACTGCTATCGGACAAGAAAGGAAATAAGGAATAGATAATTGCTATTCCAAGTTGAGGCTTAGCTTTATTGCGGCATCTTCCTTTGCCCGCATGGTTTTTTTATTGGCAGCCGTTTTGTCGGTGTAACCGCATAGATGCAATATACCGTGAATAATGGTGCGCATCAATTCCCTTTCAAAGGGTTGTTTGAATGAATGTGCGTTCTCTTTCACCCGGTCTATACTTATAAATATTTCTCCTTCCACTTTCGTTTTTTTCGGAGTAATCAAAAGTGATAATGTCCGTATAGAAATCGTGTTGTAGGAATTGACGGTTTATATGAAGGAGGTATTCGTCGGTACAGAAAAAATAGGAGATGCTTCCGGGAGTTTTACCTTCCTGTTTCAATATCTTGCTGATCCAATTTTTTATGGATGCTTTTTCCTTTAAAGAAAATCCCAGGTTCTCTTCAACCTTAAATGTGATTCCTGATGCCACAAAAGGCTTTAATTATTGCCTACCGGCAGTATATTAAAACTGATGGAAACACAAGAGCCTCCATCGGAAAATTGAACATCGTCAGCCAGGTGTTTCATTAAGAAAATTCCCCTGCCGCTTGGTTTTTCAATGTTGCCGGGATCAGTAGGGTCGGGGAGGTTATTAAAATCGAAACCGGAGCCCTCATCCCTTACAGAAAAGGATACCGAGGTGGTATTAGTTTTGAAACCTACATGCACTTTTTTGCCGGGGTTTGCCTTATTGCCATGATAAATGGCATTATTTACCGCTTCGGTAACGGCCACCAATATATTGCCATAATGATCTTCACCTAATTTATAAGTGGAGCAAATCATTTCAATTAGCTTTTCCATAATGTGAATTCCCTCGGCACCGGAAGGTAATTCAAGCTGTTGGCCGTTAAGTAAGCCAGATGCCTTATCAGGCGAAGATTTAGTAAGCATGACGCGGGGAATTTTTTTTCATTCCTGGAATGAGTTGAAATATTGATTTACTTTATCTCTGTAAAATGAATTCAAATCGGGCGGGACGGTTTTTAACAATTCGTCCTGCTTTGTTCTTTGGGTATTATACTCTAAAAATGGGTTAGGGTTACCAAAAAATTGCTTTTTTACTATATGTGATTCAAATTCAGGGTTTTGCCCTTGTGTTTGTTTGGCCTTTTCATATTCCAGCAGATGTTTTATAATTTGTTGCTGGCGTTGCAGGGTAGCATCCGTTATTTGGCGGTTTACAATGTCTTCTTCGTTCTTGCTCATTTGCTTGGTAATGTCGTCCAGTTGCCCTCCACCTTGCTTATTATCACCCATTTCCTCTTCGGCTTGTTGCATTTGCTGGCGAATATATTGCTGTTCAGCTGCCATTTTAGCAAGAGCCTCACTGGTTCCCTGGTTTTGGTCGCCCGGTTTGCTGCCAGGCTTATTGCCTTGTTGCTGTCCCAGATTTTTGCCATTTTTCATCATAGCGTTCTTCATGGCATCTAATTGTTTGGATAATTGCTCCTGCATTTGACGTAGCTGCGACATAGAAGGCTTACTCCCCATTCCGCCTGGTTTATTGCAACTGCCCATTCCGGGTGAATGTTTTTTTGATTGAGATTGTTGCATACCGGCTAATGCATCGCCCAGAAGCAGGGCCAGGTTGTTGATGGATGTCATGGAAAATTGCTGGTTCGATGCAGCCTGCGGGGCATGTCTTTCTTCCATTTGATCAACAGCCTCTTTCATGTTTCTGTTTATTTTATCCATTTCCTGGTTCACAATGCTTTGCAGCTTCAGGTTTCTTTTACTTAGCTTGTAGAGACTATCGGCAATGGTAGAAGCATTTTCCTGTAATTCTTTTTGTTTGTATGCGATATCAGAATATTGCATAGTAGTTTGCCCGCCTGAAGCAGTGACTTTATCCATCAAGTCTTCTTGTGCAAAGGAGAGAGTGACAAGATTATTTAAAATATTTCGCAACGTTGCTTCATCCACTTCCTCCGACTGCGATTCCATATTCATTTCCATCGAGGAAAGCTGCTGAGCCATTTCTTTCATCTTGCTCGCTGCATTTTTCTGCGATTGGGAAGCTTTACTGGAATTATTTTTCGATAATTGTTGGCTGCTGTTCTGCATTTCTTGCTGCACAGACTGCGATTGCTGTTCCGGATTTTTATATTGTGTAGGCTCTTCTAACTCGCTGTTTTTCTTTTCGAGGTTTTCGAGGTTTTTAGCTACATCCTGGAAATCTTTGTTTAAGGCATCTTGCTCCTTCTGTTCCTGCTGAGTAGCCCCTTCCTTGTTCTTATTTTCTTTCGATTCATTGCTTAACTGGTCCTGTTTTTGGGCCAGTGAATCGAGCCGTTGCTGATTTGCTTGCAGTTGTTGCTGAAAGTCGAGGCGCTTGTAAAGTTCGAGGGTGCGCTCCAATTCCTTTTTAAAATCCTGGTTATTGGAAGTGAGTTTTTCCAGTTGTTGTTGCACATCCTCCTTATTCATTTTATTAAGCATTTTTTGCAATTCTTCCAGCTTCTTTTTAAGGCTGTCGTTTGCCAGTTGGTTGAACAGCTTTTGCAATTCATCCTGCTTAGCCATCATATCAGAATCTTTCTTCTGGAATTCCCACTGTTTCTTGGTATTTTCTTTGTTCTTTTTAGCAATCTCATCCACCTTTTTCTGCAAGTCGAGTTGTTGTTGCAAAAGGTTATCCATTTTCTTGCGGTCGGTCCAGTTCATTTCCTGTTTGTTGAAGAGGTCCGCCCTTTCCTGCTCCATTTCGCTTTGCAAAATATTAGCCTGTTCAACCGTTTTACTTATCTCGTTCTGAACATGGCTATTATTATCTTCCGTATTCTTTACAATTTCATCCATCGAAGGAACCTTGAAAAACATAGGGTTCGTTTTGGTTGACTTAGGTCCATTTACTCCATCGTTATCCCACACTTCGAAGTAGTATTCCATTTGCTGGCCGGGAGCAAGGGAAAGCGTATCCATATCCCAGTAAAAATAAAAAGGCTGTTGCAGTTGATTTTTGCTGATAGTTAATTCCGTTTTATGAATAGTGCCCGCGTGGGAAGATGAGTCGTCGGAATTATATATACGGTAAGTAAAAACGAGTCTCGTAAAACCATAGTCATCTTTAATATTTCCATTGAAATATAATTGTTTCGATGAAGTTGAATCTTGCTTTTGCTCTACTTGTACGGAAGGGTATAAATCGGGTATTACCTGTATGGCATATTTTACCGAGTCGTGATTGATGAAATATTGGTTAGAGGCCGATATGGAATAATTTCCACTCTGCATAAACTTACGGTTGAATGAATAAGAATCTTTCCCCAAGAGGGTTAATGCTGTCGCCGAATCAGCGAACCGTAACTGCAATTTATCGGCGTTGTGGGTATTGAAATTCCATTGTACCATTGTTCCCTGCGGTATGGATAAATCCCCTGTGTTGCGCAGTGTTTCATCTTTTTTTTGCCGATGTATTTCGGGTAGTGCAGGGTAATATCGAAATTTACTAATTGTGGTTCTGGCAGAGCCGTTAGCGTGTATTCTTTTGAGTCGTATCCCGCCGCCTGGAAGACGAACGTTTCATTGTGCTGCACATTGCGGAAGGTATATTCAAACGAAGTATTGTCGCCCTTATCCATTTTAAATGTGCTGCCATCGTATTGTATAAAAACATCTTGCGGCAATTGATTGCCTTTTATCTTTAATTTGAGGGTGAAATCCTTTTGCTGTATGGCTTTTAAATCGTTGTTTTCAATCACAAAATCGAATGGCGCCATCTTAGGGAAATAGGTGTTGTATTTGAACATTTGTTTGGTGCCTTGCCTCAATAGCGATGGAACGATAAACCACAATAAAAGAATGAGAAACAAAGGAGCCGCTACATAAGGAACATATTTGCGGTTACGCGAAATATCAATAGCAACCGGGAAGGGAACAGGTTTTATTTCTTTTATCTTTTGCTCGATACTCGCCTCTACTAAAGCCAGGGTTCCTGCTTCAGGCAGTTGTTTGTTAAGTTGCAGTATATTCAGTAGTTTGTCTTGTACTTCAGTAAAATGTTTGCCAATAATATGCGCCGCATCTTCATAGCTTAATACGTCGCCTATGCGGTACAATTTGAAGGCGGGAATAGCAATATACCGGCCGAGTATAAACAATATACCGGCCGAAAAAGAATAAAATAAAATAGTGCGGAGTGTAATGCTGAAATCACCATAATATTCAGCAATTACAATGGTAATATACAAAGAAAGCCCTAAGGCCAGAGCATAAAGAGCTCCCCTTACAAGCTGATTCTTGTAATACTTGCGAATAAATTCGTCTAGCTTTGAGATTAATATGCGATATGAGGCTGTCATCCTTATAACTCTCAAATATAGGCTAAAAGGGGGTGCAGACGGCAGTCTGGAATGTTAAATTTTATTATTCCCCGCTTTAAGAATTGGAATGTTGTTGCAATGTTTGCAATATCCTTTGCCTCACCTCTTCCTTCAGACGGGGTATATCCCTGTGTGTCATGTTTTGGGTAGATATGGGTTCCGTCCAAACGGCTTTCAAGGTGCCGGGTTTTAACTGCATAAATTTATGTGCAGGCGAAAATTCAGCTGAATTTAAAATGGTAAGAACTGCTATAGGCACTTGTGTATCAATGGCCAGGCGAAATGCTCCGTCTTTAAAATCAATCAGGGGTTTGTTCGTGCGGTTGCGTGTGCCCTCGGGGTAAAGAACAACCGATATTTTTTCTTTAAGTAATGAATCTTGCATTTTAATAATGCTTTTAGCCCGATCCTCTTTGCTTTTCCTGTCAACAGTTATATAGATCCTTCCCACTATATATCCCATAAGCGGAATTTTAGTGACTTCAATTTTCGAAAGGAAACGGAAGGTGTTTACACAAGCCCTTGCAAATAAGGGGATATCTAATTGCGAACGGTGATTACATACAAATACATAGGGCTGTTCGGGTTTAATAAGATTCTTACCTTTTACATCTACCCGGATGAAATAGCATGTTAATAGAAAGCCTGCCCAAAACCTTGATATTTTATGTGCCTGAAAGGGCGCTTTATCCGCTGGCACGAACCAAAAAACAAAAAAATAGGAGGGAATAACAATGAAAAAAGAAACGATAACGATTAATACGGCATACAGGCCGAATAAAGTCATCAAAATCTGGACAAGTATATTAGGTTCTTTTTTCAAAAGAGGATTATTGGGAATGCAAAGGTAAGGTGTTTAAATAAAGAAGAAAGTGTGCCCTTGGAAATATAAGAATATCTTAACGTCCCAGCCCTATATCAAGCCCGACATTGATAAGGGGATTCGTATATGGATTGTACGGGGAATTATTAAAGTTCCATAAAATATATGCGCAAAAGAAAAATTTTTCGGTTACCGCTTCTTTATATCCTATACCCATCATTGGCAGGGTTAAATTACCCCTGCTAAGCTGGTAGGTAAATATGTTGGCTTCAGGTAAATTAAGTACATCGCATTCGCCCATTATAAATATCCGCGAAAGCTCATCAGGGAGGAAATATAGTGCATCAATCCGTGCTCCATAAATGCTTGATGTATAGCTAAATCCTCCATAAGCCTGTGCATCGGCATTTTCATATTGGTAAATAGGCCCAAGGCCAATCATAAAGCTTTCATTAAAATGATAACTCAAAAGTGGTTCAAGGGCTACAAAGGTCACATCACCAAATTGTAAGCCGAAACTCCCGCCTATCGACAAGTGATTTAGAAAACTGTTTGAAGGCATTTGGCTTGGCGCCGGAGCGTAACGGGACGATGTTGAATCGCCCTGCCTTACGTATTGCGCCTGTGCGGAGATAGTTATATACACTAAAACTAAAATGCTTATTGGCTTCTTCATGATTTTACGGATGACATTTTGCTGTTTGCAGGGTGAAGGTATTCATATAACGTATCTGACCCTATCTTTATTTTACGATGCAGATTACCTTTTATAATGGGTGCTTTTATACCATTGCCCGCTTTTTGGGGTGAAATGAATACTCTTGCCTCATCCCATAAGCCCTGGGTTATAAACGAATTTAAAAACGATGCTCCGCCTTCCACAATCAATGATTGGATGTTGCGATTATATAATTCATCTAAAATGGTATCAAGAGCGTTTTTCTTAAACTTTATTTTCACAAATTCTGTATTCCCCGATTGGGAGTTTTTCTTTTCATTCAGCACAATAACCTTTGCAAATTTATTAAATATGTTGGCTTCCCGGGGAAGTACAAGGTTCCTGTCCAATATTATCCGTATGGGCGATTTGTCTTTCAATTTACCGGTTGCGAGGCGATTGGTGAGCATGGGGTCATCCATCAAAGTAGTCCGTGTTCCTACCATAATGGCCTGTTCCTCACTGCGCCATTTATGAGATAGTTTATCAGCCTTCTTACCCGTTATTTTCAATGGTTTTTCATCTATGGTTCGTATCTTATCTATATAACCGTCTTTAGTCATGGCCCACTTAAGTATAATATAAGGTCGCTTTTCCCGGTGAAAGGTAAAGAAGCGTTTATTCAATTCTGTGCATTCCTTTTCCAACACCCCTGTAATAATAGTGCATCCGCTGTGCATCAGTTTGGCAATTCCTTTGCCTTTTACTAAAGGATTTGGGTCAACACAGCCTATAATAACTTTTTTTATTCCATGCTTAATAATAGTATCGGCACAGGGAGGTGTTTTTCCATGATGTGCACAGGGTTCCAGGGTAACATATAAGGTAGCGTCTTTTAATAATGCCTTATTTTTTACCGATCGGAGGGCATTTATTTCGGCATGTGCCTCGCCATATTTTTCATGGTAACCCTTCCCAATAACCTTGCCATTATATACAATTACGCAACCAACCATAGGGTTGGGGGCTACCCTTCCGAAACTTTTAATTGCCAGATTGATAGCTTGTTGCATATATTTTTCGTGGATAGTCAAACCATTTTATATTAATCTTCGTATGTTGCCTTTTAAGCTACTACTGTAAACATGAAGTTAAATGAATTAAAAGATATTTTCAGCAGTGAATTGAAAAGCATATATTCAAAGGAAGAATCGCGAACCATTCTGAATTACATATTAATTGATGCAGTAGGAATCCCAAAATTAACTATCCTTTTGCAATCGCAGATTGAATTAGACGAAAATCAATCTGAAAAGGCTTTATCCTTCTTGGTAGACTTAAAAAAAGGTATCCCGGTTCAGCACCTGCTGGGCATAGCTCATTTTTACGGAATGATGCTGGAAGTTAATGCTGATGTGTTGATTCCGAGGCAGGAAACAGAAGAGTTGGTCGACTGGATCATTAAAGATACCGGCGATGCAAAAGTAAGGATACTAGACGTGTGTACAGGTAGCGGCTGCATAGCACTGGCACTAAAAAAGCATTTACCTTCAGCTGACGTAACTGCTGTTGATATTTCGGAAAAAGCCCTTGCTGTTGCACGGAAAAATGCGCTCAATCAAAATCTTGAGGTCCATTTTAAAAAAGTAGATGCCTTGAATTTGGAGCAGGAATTGAGTAATGAGGTGTTTGACATCATTGTTTCAAACCCACCATATATTCCTCTTTCAGATAAGGATACGGTGCAAAAAAGCGTGTGGATGTACGAACCGCATATTGCTTTGTTCGTGCCGGATAAGTGCCCATTAGTGTTCTATGAAGCCATAGCAAAGTATGCAAAAAACTTCAACCCAGTATTGCTCTATTTTGAAATGAACGAAGACTTGGGCGATGAGCTTGCTGAACTAATGAGCAACATGGTTTTCAAAGATATAACTATTCGAGCAGATTTAAACGGCAAAAACAGAATGTTAAAGTGTCGTTTTTTTAGCTAATATTACAGTCCCGTATTTACCTTAGGGACTGATGAATAAGCACGAAGCTGAACAGGAAATACAACGATTATCTGAACTTATTGAAAAGCATAATTATAATTATTATGCTCTTTCCCAGCCCAGTATAAGCGATTATGAGTTTGATAAGCTATTAGAACAACTCATAAAACTGGAAAAAGAGTTTCCTGAACTGGTAAAGTCAGATTCTCCTTCTCAACGAGTAGGTGGATATATTACCAAAGAGTTTAAACAGGTGAAGCATAGATACCCGATGCTTTCGCTTGCCAATACCTATTCGGAAGAAGAACTCAATGATTTTGATGAGAGAGTAAGAAAAGTAGTAGGCGATGAGGTAGAATATGTTTGCGAATTGAAATATGATGGGGTTGCGATTAGCCTCACATATAAAAATGGAATGTTGCACCAGGCCATTACCAGGGGCGACGGAACGCAGGGTGATGATATTACTACCAATGCAAAAACCATACGCAGCATACCGCTTAAATTACAAGGACAAGACTACCCGCAAGAGTTTGAAATGCGCGGCGAGGTATATATTCCGCTAAAAGTTTTTGAAAGAATAAATAAAGAACGGGAAGATGCAGGCGATGAACCATTTGCAAATCCCCGAAATTCGGCTTCAGGAACATTGAAGATGCAAGATTCAGCAGAGGTTGCACGCCGGAAGTTGGATAGCACGCTGTATTATATTTTAGGGGAACATATTCCCTTTCAGACTCATTTTGATAGCATTCAGGGAACAAAAAAATGGGGATTTAAAGTTTCCGAACATGCCGAGCTTGTAAAAAATATGAAAGGCGTACATGAATTTATTATCAAATGGGATAAAAAGCGTCATGACCTGCCTTTTGATATTGATGGCATTGTAATAAAGGTGAATTCCTTCAGGCATCAGCAAATGCTGGGACTTACCGCCAAATCGCCTCGCTGGGCAGTGGCCTTTAAGTACCAGGCAGAACGTGCAGCTACTACGCTTAACAGCATTTCGTTCCAGGTAGGGCGCACAGGTGTTGTTACCCCCGTAGCCAACCTGAAACCTGTATTGCTCGCAGGTACAATTGTAAAAAGAGCAACCCTTCATAATGCCGACAACATTAAAAAACTCGATTTAAGGATTGGCGATACAGTGTGGGTGGAAAAAGGTGGTGAAATTATACCAAAGATTACAGAAGTTGATTTATCAAAAAGAAAGAACGATGCTGTTCCGGTAGAGTTTCCAACACATTGCCCTGAATGCAATACAATCCTTATAAGAAGAGATGGTGAAGCCCAGCATATATGCCCGAATGAGCTGAATTGTCCTCCGCAGATAAAGGGCAAAATAGAGCATTTTATAGGAAGACGTGCTATGAATATTGAAAGCATGGGAAATGAAACCATTGATTTATTCTACCAGGCAGGGCTTTTGCACAGTATAGCCGATCTATATGATTTGACCGTAGAGAAAATTATCCCGCTGGAGCGCATGGCTGAAAAATCAGCGACCAATATTATAGAAGGTATTGAAGCTTCTAAAAATGTTCCGTTTGAGAAGGTTTTGTTCGCGCTTGGTATAAGACATATAGGCGAAACATCAGCCAAAAAACTGGCGTATCATTTTAAAAGCCTTGATGCGCTTGAAAAAGCAACCACAGAAGAACTTCTGAATGTTTCTGATATAGGGGAAGTAGTGGCTAACAGCATACAAGAGTTTTTTAACGATTCGCTTAACAAAAAGATAATAGAGAGGCTAAGGGAAAAACATCTTAAATTTGCGCTCGGTTCGGATGAAATGGCTTTGTTCAGTAATATTCTGGAGGGCAAATCATTTGTTGTTTCGGGGGTGTTTTCAAAATTTTCGAGGGACGAATTGGTCAGCCTGATAGAAAAGAATGGAGGCAAACATGTAGGTTCTATTTCTTCGAAAACCTCTTATATCATAGCCGGCGAAAATATGGGTCCCGCTAAGGCTGATAAAGCAAAGAAATTAGGTATACCAATTATCACTGAAAACGAATTTATAAAAATGATCGAAACCAACTAATTTTAAATAACGGAAGCTTTGAAGTACCTCTTATATCCCATATCACTCCTTTATGGAATAATTATATCCATACGAAATCTGATGTTTGATCGTCGTATGATACGTTCCACACGTTTTCCCACCTGGGTTATTTCAATCGGTAACCTCTCAGTGGGTGGTACCGGAAAATCTCCCCATGTGGAATATATGGCACGTGTGCTTGAGGGTATGAACAATAAGTACAAGGGACTTCACATGCCCCTGAATAAGATGGCAATAGTAAGCCGGGGTTATGGCAGAACCACCACCGGGTTTGTAATGGTGAACGAAACCAGTGATGCCGGGCAAGTTGGCGATGAACCCCTGCAACTGAAACGCAGATTAAAAGAAGTATATGTTGCAGTAGATGAAGACAGGGTGCATGGAATAAATACATTGCTTGAAAAAAACAGGTGGATTCATTTGGTGATTCTTGATGATGCTTTTCAACACCGTTATGTAAAAAGTGATTTATCTATTTTACTTACTAATTATAATTTCCCATTTTATAAAGATTATATGTTGCCATTTGGCAGACTAAGAGAACCTCGCAGCGGATACAAGCGCGCCCGTTTTATTTTTGTGACAGATACTCCTCCCAACATCAGCGAGGGTGAAAAAAAACAAATCATAGATAAAATAAATCCCGGCTATAAGCAAAAAGTATTCTTTTCGAGCATCTTCTACCAAGACCTTCTCCCGGTTTTTAAAAATACTCCCGATGCCCCGCCAATAGATAAAGCCACCTCTGTTGTGCTTTTTACAGGCATAGCAAATCCACAAAGTTTGTATGCCCATTTAAATGCAACTGCAAAAGAAGTTACACATATTGTTTTCCCTGATCATCATATCTTCCAGCCTGATGATATAACTAAAGTGGTGAATGCGTACAACGCTACCTTAAATCCCAATAAACTTATCGTAACAACCGAAAAGGATGCTATGCGCCTGGAAACGGGAAATTTGATAAATAGCTTTGGGCATACCCCGGTTTTTTATTTGCCTATACAGGTTAAGGTGGATGCTGACGAGAGACTGGAAGACTCCATTATAAGTAAATTAAGCCCTCCCAGCTTTGCCCGGATGGTAAGTAATAAAGCCATGGTTAATAAGATTGCTGAACAATAAACAGCAGTTTCCTGTTATGTTAAAGTCCATATCTTTGTCATAGTTAGTATAATGAATGACAGGATTGGGGAAATTATTTAGTGCATGGTTTCATCAACCCGGAATAAATGATGTAACCTTCAACAGAAAACAATACCTGTCTTTTGCGGGGTTTGCACTTTTAATTTTGGTTTTCACTTTCCCATTCTTTTCCCCCGAAATTCATTTCGGAATGGATGGTTCTGAGTTTTTTGCATTTAATTATTTATTTTACCATCATATTCAGTTTGGAACCAGTGTTGTGTTTACGTATGGTCCCCTGGGATTTTTATGCGGACCTGAATACCTGGGTAATAACCTCATTATAGCCATTGTTCTGATAAACGCTATTCGGTTTGTTTTTATATATGGATTCCTCATGTTCGGTTTTTTAGTTAATAAATCTCACCGGGTATTCCACATCCTACTGGCAATTGGCATTTGCAACCTGGCCTATATCGATATGATTTTTGTCGGCAGTGCCATTGTAACCATGTTACTATTCCACCTCCGCAAAAAAATAATATGGCTGGCGCTTGGCTGCTTATTAGGCTCTGTAGCGCTTCTTGTAAAATCTTCTTACGGCGTAATAAGTATGGCTATTTTGTTTTCGTATGCCTTGTATACTATTATTTGGCACAAGCGTGTAGATGTTTTTTTGAATACATGTATTTTCATTTTCTGTTCGCTCTTTGTTATATGGTTTACGCTGTACCATAGTTTTTCGGGCATCTTCACCTATTTCCAGGCCATGTATCAATTCAGCAAGGATAATTCGAGCGCTTATCAAATTAATGTGGTAAATCACTGGGGAATCCTTGGGCTGGCATTGGTTTTCTTTTTCCTACCTTTGCTATTCAATAAAAGCGAACTTACAAAGCTGTTGTATTTTATTTCGGTAGCAGGCTTGTATGCTGCGTTTAAGTACTCATTTGCACGGGAAGAGAATTGGCATCTGCGCTTTTTATTTGATTTCTGTATCACATTTTTTGCGCTTTTTATATTACTCAATACGAGTAGCAAACCATTTATAATAATGTTACCGTTGGCTGCCATAACATTGCTCTATTGCAATATATGCATGACGAATGCTTATGCCATTGGAAATAGTGTGTCAATTATCAGCGTCGATAATTTTATGAAGTTTGTTATACATTATGATGATGCTATCCGAGAAGCAAAAAAATCGAGCGAGGTTAAATTGCTTGACGAAGAACAAAGATCAATTATAGGAAATAGCACAGTCGATTGTTATCCTTTGGAATTAACGTATGTTATTGCCGATACATTAAATTGGGAACCGCGCCCCACATTGCAAATATTGTCTTACACGCCTTGGCTCGATTCGCATAATGCTTCGTTTTTATCTTCCGGTAATGCACCGAGGTTTTATGTATGGCAACTTTCACCGCCCCCAATTTCCCTGTACTCGGTCGATGATCATTATCTGTTAAATGAAGAGCCCATATCGATATATGAGTTTTTTAAACATTACCAACTTATAAATGCAAATTCCAAGGTTGCTTTATTCCGGCATACGGATGCGAAGCTATTGGGAGATGAACATATGACAGGCTCTTCCGAAGGTAATATTAATAAATGGATTAATATACCATCTACTGATAGCCTTACTGTATTACGGGCAAAAATACATTTTCATAATACATATAAAGGAGTGCTGAGAAAAACATTTTATAAAGATCAGATATACTTTATTGACTATATGCTGGCAAATGGAATTATAGAATCGCATCGACTTGTTCCCGGGAATGCTGTTTCAGGAGTGTGGATTAACCCTTTGGTTAGTGACATAACAAAAGGACCAGGCAGTGGCGAAAAGGTAAAAGCAATTCGTATCCGTGTAACGGGTTCGGGGTATATCAAGGATAATTTTTCCATAGATTGGAAAACCTTCCGGATACTGTGATATAATTGCCTGAAATTTTTATTTTTGCATTATGTGTTCTTTTAATCAATAACCCTCAAACACCCATCTTATGTCAGCTTTACAAGAATTTAAAAAGTTTGCCCTGCAAGGCAATGTGGTTGATCTTGCCGTTGGTATTGTAATTGGCGCTGCTTTCAGCAAAATAGTAAGCTCCGTGGTAGACGATATTGTTACGCCCGCCGTTTTAACTCCTGCACTGAAAGCCGCAAAACTTACTGATTTAAGCCAGTTAGTTATACCGGGTACTGCTATTAAATATGGCAATTTTCTTTCTAATATTATTTCTTTTATTATTGTGGCTTTTTCATTGTTCATTGTGGTTAAGCTTATAAATGCAGCCAAAAAGAAAGAACAGGTCGTTGTACCGCTGGCCCCGGTAGAAGCATCTCCCACCGAAGTTCTTTTAACGGAGATTAGAGATTTGCTGAGGAAAGAAGCAAAATAAAAAATATATCACTGACTTTTTTTAAAGCCCTGCATTGTGCCATGACTAAACTTCTTACTATTATCCTTTTCTTTTATTGCTCTACTTTAATTGCACAAAATAAAAGCAATAATTGGACAATAAGCTTAAACGATAGTGTTGTCAGGCAAATGCCCTGGATTGATAGTTTAACCGTATTATGGAAAAGAATGTTTCCCGCTGGTCAACCACCTCTTCAATTATGGAGCGATAGCGGGTACATAGTAAATAATGCTGATCCCGATAAGGGTTATATATCCCTAAAAAAAATAAATGGTGAACCGGAAGAAGGCTTTATTTATTTTTATGATACTTACTTGAAATTTACATTTTTTCTAAAGGAATTCAAATCAGGGGAGAAGAGTACAATTAAATTGCACAAAATTTATAAACTGCTTTCCGGGAAAAATTGTAATTACACAGCAGTTTTAACAGAATTTGTAGATAAGAAGTCAATACCTATTGCCATAATTTATTTTAAATGAGTTGTTTATGGAGACAATGAGTATGAAATTTGCTGAGAGCTAAACTCATATTGTAATCATACTATAGGGAGTACAAAATAAAACCTACTACCTATTCCAACAGTACTCTCTACTCCTATTTTTCCATTTTGCGATTCTATGAATTCCTTACTAATTGCAAGTCCTAACCCGGTACCTGATTTGCCAACTTCTCCGCTTGGAATTTTATTAAACCTATCAAAAACCCTATCCAGGTATTTGGGCTCTATTCCCTTTCCATGATCTGTTGCAGAGAACATTAAGCCTTCCGGTACATTCTTAGCCTCCATTATTATTTCAGAATTTTCGTTGCTGTACCGGATAGCATTGGATAGGAAATTTACCATTACCCAAGCTGTCTTTTCGAGGTCGCAATGCACTTTTGGCAGGTCAGAAGGGCAATTGATCTTAATAGCAATATGTTTTTGCTCTGCCTGAACTTTAAGGGCATTATTTGCATAATCAATAATAGAACGTGCTTCCACAAATTGTTTTTCAAGGGTTATTTTCCCGCTTTCCACTTGGGCAAGGTCCAATAGCTCGCCGGTTATGGAAAGCAATCTTTGCGAGTCTTCCTTAATATTGCCAATCAGTTTGGTCTGTTCCTCATTTAATGCACCAATGCGGGTATCTTCCAGTAGTTTCAGGCTCATCTTTATAGATGCTATTGGTGTCTTGAGTTCATGAGAAATGGTAGCAATAAAATTGGTTTTGGCAAGGTCTAATTCCTTAAACTGGGTAATATTTCTCAATAGTACGACACTTCCTATTGCCTTATCCTCCGCTGTGATATTTAATATCTCTTTGGAGAAATAACTTTCTTTCGAATCAGCATATATCTTCAAGGGAGCATTATTACCATTATCGTTAATCAGGTTTCGCAGTAAATCATTTTTTAATGCAATATCGGGCGAATACTTGCCAATTAAATCCGCTTCTTTAATTCCCAGTATCTTAATAGCTGTAGTATTTACAAAAAGAATATTGCGGTTCTCGTCCAACCCGATAATTGGGTCTTTCATGCCATTGATAATAGTTTCTATTCTCCTTTTTTCAAAAATAATTTTTGCCAGGTTACTATTTTCATATTCATTCAATTGTTTTGCCATTGAATTAAATGCTTCTGCAAGTTCTCCAAACTCATCGCTTTTATCAATGTTGATCCGTTGAGAATAATTTTTATTGGCAATTTGTTTGATACCTGCTGTGAGCTCATTAATCGGGTTCGCAATATATCCGGGGAAATTGAGTAAAAATGAAAAGGAAAGGAGAAAACTCAGGGTTCCAAGTATGGTCAAATAAAGTTTGGCTTTGTCTGCTGTTTGCTGTGTTTCTTTACTTTTCCTCACGATAGCATTCATGTTGAGTTCGCTCACCAGGTAAATCCGGGTGCGAATAGCGGGTATCAATGAAGCAGAGGTATCATGCTGTCTGAATTTTTCAAATAAATCCCGTAAGGAAGAAGTTGCTTCCTGTTCTCCCGGCTCTGTAATATTTTTTTCCTGTGCTTCCAAATTTTTCTCGAAATCACCAAGTGAGCTAAAATTCCTTACTTCAAATTGGTCGAGATCGCTTTGCATATTTTTGGCATAAACAATACTTTCATAATTTGCTTTGAGAATATTTTTTGATTCATCGGCAAGCTTGTTTATAGCGAATAACCCAACTATACCTGTAAGTATAATTACAACGAACAGGAAAAGAATACCAAGAGAAAGTTTTGATTTAATTCTAAGTTTCATTAGGAAAGGATTACAATATCAATATCCGTATCTGCTAATTTTATAAGTAGCTGGTCAAATAAATTATTACTTAGAATGGATTTGATTAAATTGAAGTGCGGCTTACCTATGCAGATGGTTGTAATTTCCTTTTCTTCAGCCGTTGCAACAATAGACTTTGCGACATTATCGCTGCTTACCCTTATTACCTCTGCACCAAGTTCAGTAGCGGTTTTAAAGTTGTTGATGAGGTGCCTTTGCACCGCAAGGCCTATGTTATCTGCATTTTCTTTTTTGGTTTGCACATATAGCACAAACCATTTTGAATTATAATATGCTGCGAGGCGAGCGGTTTTTCGTATAATCATTTTCGCAGTTTCTGTATTCGAGCTAATACAGGCCAAAAATTTTTCACGGCGCAATGTAATATTACGGGGTAGTTCGGTTTCTATTTTTCGTTCTACCTGCGCAGTTACTTCCCGTAATGCAAATTCGCGTAGCCGTAGGATTTTTTCTACCTTGAAGAAATTCTGTAAGGCTGTTTCTATCTTCGATTTATCATATATTTTTCCTTCCTTCAGCCGCGCAATCAGTTCATCGGCGGTCAAATCAATGTTCACTACTTCATCTGCTAAATACAGCACTTTATCAGGTATACGTTCACTTACTTCAATACCAGTTATCTCTTTTATTTCTTTATTCAGGCTTTCAATGTGCTGTATATTTACGGCACTAATTACATTAATGCCGGCATCAAGTATTTCCATCACATCTTGCCAGCGTTTTTCATGTGTGCTGCCTTCAATGTTGGAGTGGGCGAGTTCGTCTACTATTACAATTTCAGGATGGATATTCAGAATGGCTTGCAGATCCATTTCCTCCAATTCTTTTCCTTTATAAAAAAGCTTGCGCCTCGGAATTATGGGGAGCCCTTCTATCAGGGCTTGCGTTTCTTTGCGGTTATGCGTTTCCACATATCCAACTTGTATATCTACCCTATTGGAATACAGGGTATGTGCTTCCTGAAGCATGCGGTAGGTTTTACCCACACCTGCACTCATCCCAATATAAATCTTGAACTTACCACGCTTTGAACGGCGGATAAGTTCAAGAAAATGTTCAGGGCTTTGTTCGGGTTCTGCCATAGTACAAAGCTACATCAATATCGTTTTATATCCGGAACAGGATAGCAACAATAATCCGGTTTTCCGAACGAACCAAGTCAGGTACCCAGCCTGAGATAGACGCAAGGGATCCATTGGGTTGTTGAATTAAAACAGGGTCAGTGGTGTAACCATTGGGAGAAGTAACACCTCCTGGGCCTGCAAAGTAAGGCACACTTGCCTGGCGGTGCAATAACTCCAGTTTGAACTCTATGCTTTGATTGGGCATCCATGAGATATTTGTGGAACAATCCCATGCTGTAAACTGGTCACCTGGGTTTTGGGTAAAAGGAACTATGCCTTCCTGTGTGGTTGTTTGCAAAATGGTGCCGTTTGACATTTGTATGGCGGCCGGAGTAGGAAGATCGCTTGCCTGTCCGGTAGGTTCAAGTACCAGGTAGCGGCCGGGGTTTACCATTACTCCGCCACCAAACATCCAAGCCCATTTGCCATGTGCAAACCATATCCTATTATAAAACATAGCGCTTACAAAATATTGGGCATATCCCGTTGAATCATTACCTTTTTTAAAACCATTGAATCCGTTTACACCATCTCCACTTTCATCACCTATATCACCTGTTAGAGAAAATGCCATTTGGGTTATTCCCTTGGATGATTTTGGTCTATGGAAATATCTAACTAAAAAGCTATTGTCAGAGTGGAACCTGTGCCTGCCAAGTAAGCCTGCATCGTCCTGTCCATAATAATCGTTGGTTAAGAGTTTGATATTTTCATTGGGACACCAGGTAATGTTTCCGCCAAATCCAGGATTGGAATTGAAGGTGGCATAACTTTGCCATCCATTGATAAGCCATATTTCAATTTTCAACTTATTCGATGGAAAAATCTGTGTGCGTATTCCATTAAAAAACCAAGGAGTATTGTCAGAGGTGTAAGATGCCTGGTAATCCCAGTTTTCCACCTGGTAGTAGGAGTTCAGGCCAATGTATGACATGAACAATCCTCCGTCTACGTTGATCCCGTGCATTGCGTTAAAGTGATATCCTCCATATGCTTCGCTAATATAACGATAAGCGTCTTGTAAATCATATTGACCACGATAAGTACTGTAATCGTTTCTGGGCACAACTTCATCGCGGGTTCCGAATTGGGTCATAAATCGTCCGCGTGCACCATCATAATTAAAATCGCCTCCAAAACCTAACTGCGAGATTTCCATTTCATTGTTGCGGGCCAATGCTGTAGAACCCACAACAGTATGGTCAATCGGGTTATTGCCAGAATAGGTAACATTGGCATCCACGAATATTTCCGGTGTGAAGTAGGGTATATGGAATACCGACGAATCACGGCGATCGTTTCCATTTACCCAGGATTGGTCCATGTTGTCAAAAGGAGTTTGATCCTGCAAAACATGTTTTTTGCTGGCCGTATCCTTTTGAGGTGTTTGTGCATTGGCATGGCTTGCAAAAGCTACTGACATAAGCACAACTAAAGTAAGTGTTGTTTTTTTCATATAGTGTTTGGTTTGTGGTTTGCTTTGTTTAGGGTTAAAAGTTTTTGAGATGTACATTATGGCTGGAATATTTAATGGGTGTGCAAATCATCCAGGGCGATATTTAATTTTAATACGTTGACCTTTGCCGGTCCAAAAATACCGAATAAAGGCTTTTCCGTGTGTTCGTCCACCAGTTTTAACAAATCTTGTTCGGGTATATTTCTCAGCCGTGCAATGCGTTTTGCCTGTATGTTGGCTCCTTCCGGGCTCAAGTCAGGGTCTAAACCGCTGCCCGATGCCGTAACCAGTTCGGCAGGTATATCCGATTTGTTTATACCGGGATTATGAACCGTAAATGTATCAATGGCAGCCTGTACCTTTTTCAGATAGTCGGGGTTTGTTGGCCCTGCATTGCTGGCTCCAGAGCCCGCTGCATTATAGTTGACTGCCGAAGGGCGGGGTTGAAAATATCTGTCACTTTTAAATGCTTGTGCAATATTTTCATAGCCCACTACTTTACCATTGCGGTATACTTTAACTCCATCACCGCCGCCCGGGGTAACTTTCCCGACCAGCATAATGAAGAGAGGATAGATTACACAAAGTAATATCAGAAGTACGAGAGTGAGTCTTAAAGATGGAAGCAAATACTTTTTCATAACAATTCTGTTTTAGTTTACGTGGAGTAATACGAGCATCATGTCAATTAATTTTATCCCGATAAATGGAATAATTATTCCGCCTAACCCATAAATAAGCAGGTTCCTTCTTAGTAAAGCACTCGCGCCAATGGGTTTATATTGAACACCTCTTAGCGCCAATGGAATAAGCAATGGGATAATAATTGCATTAAAAATAACAGCAGATAATATGGCACTTTCCGGGCTGTTTAAGCCCATAATATTCAATATACGCAACGAGGGTATTGTTACTATAAACAATGCAGGGACAATGGCAAAATACTTTGCTACATCATTGGCAATACTAAAGGTAGTAAGCGTTCCACGGGTCATAAGCAATTGCTTGCCTATTTCCACTATTTCAATAAGCTTGGTAGGGTCGTTATCCAGGTCAACCATATTACCGGCTTCTTTGGCGGCTTGCGTACCGCTGTTCATAGCAACACCTACATCTGCCTGTGCCAGTGCCGGAGCATCGTTCGTTCCATCACCCATCATGGCAACCAGCTTTCCTTCGGCTTGTTCCTTTTTAATATAATTCATCTTATCTTCGGGCTTGGCTTCAGCAATAAAGTCATCTACACCGGCTTTTTCAGCAATAAATTTGGCTGTAAGTGGATTATCTCCCGTTACCATTACCGTTTTAACTCCCATCTTGCGTAAGCGCTCAAAACGCTCATGAATACCGGGCTTGATGATATCCTGCAATTCTATTACCCCCAGCACTTTTTTATCTTCCGATACCACAAGCGGGGTTCCTCCATTGGAAGAAATTTGTCTTACTTTTTCTTCTGTATCAGCCGGGAATTGATTTCCAGCCGTTACCACAATTTTTCGGATGGCATCAAAAGCGCCTTTGCGTATTTCTTTCCCTCCGGGAAGATTTACTCCGCTGCTGCGGGTTTCGGCGCTAAATTTTATAAGGATTGCTTTATGTATATCAAAATTATCCGGTGCATTTCCTCCTTTCTCCCTTGCAAGCTCAATAATTGATTTCCCTTCGGGCGTTTCATCGGCTAAAGAAGAAATCAGGCAGTTTCGTATAAATGCAGAATCATCTATTCCTTTTGTAGGATAAAAGTTGGTAGCCTTACGGTTCCCAATTGTTATGGTGCCGGTTTTATCCAACAGCAACGTATCAAGGTCGCCTGCCGTTTCCACTGCTTTACCTGATTTGGTAATTACATTGGCACGCAGTGCCCTGTCCATTCCCGCAATACCAATGGCTGAAAGCAACCCGCCAATAGTTGTGGGAATTAAGCATACGAAGAGTGAAACGAAAGCGGCTATAGTAATAGGAGTTAACGAGTAGTCTCCGAAGGGTTTGAGTGTTACACATACTATAATAAATACAAGTGTAAACCCTGCCAACAAAATTGTAAGGGCTATTTCATTCGGTGTTTTCTGACGGGATGCGCCTTCTACCAAAGCAATCATTTTATCCAGGAAGCTTTCACCGGGTTCCGCTGTAATCTTTACTTTAATTTTATCCGACAGAACTTTTGTTCCGCCTGTTACCGACGATTTGTCGCCTCCGGACTCCCTTATCACTGGGGCGCTTTCGCCTGTTATAGCGCTTTCGTCAATGGTGGCAAGCCCTTCTATTATTTCTCCGTCCATCGGTATCGTGTCGCCTGTTTCACATAAGAACACATCTCCTTTTTTCAGTTCCGATGAATTGACAATTTGTATTTCGTCCACATACATTTCTCCTACCGGGACAATTTTCTTAGCAGGAGTTTCTTCGCGCGTTTTACGAAGAGAATTAGCCTGCGCTTTGCCGCGTGCTTCTGCCAACGCCTCGGCGAAGTTTGCAAACAATACGGTTACAAACAAGATAAGTGTAATAGCCAGGTTGTATGCCAACGAGCCCTGAGTGGTATTGTGATTGAAAAGGATAGCACAGCAAACGCAAGCCATTACCACGGTCCCAATTTCCACAGTAAACATTACCGGGTTGCGCCATAGTGTGCGGGGGTTTAGTTTTACTAACGATTGCACCAAAGCCTCGTTTACCAGATCTTTTTGAAATAATGCGTTATTTCTTTGTCTTTTAGCCATAATTCAAATAGTGTTTTCTTTATTTATTTCATACTAAAAAATTCCGCAAACGGACCTAAAGCCAATGCCGGGAAGAAAGCCAGGGCTGCAATGATTATAATTACTGCAAGGGTCATCACTCCAAAGGTTCCCGTATCTGTTTTTAATGTACCTGCTGATTCCGGTATATATTTTTTCTGAGCCATTATTCCGGCTATAGCTACAGGGCCAATAATGGGTATGAATCTTGAGAAAAGCAATACTACGCCAGTGGTTACGTTCCAGAAAACATTGTTGGCCGTTAAACCACCCATCGCAGAACCGTTATTAGCTGCGCAAGAGGTATATTGGTAAAGCATTTCGGAGAAGCCATGATATCCGGGATTTCCCAACCAGTTTTTGGGTTGGAAAGCCCAATGAATATTAGGGAGGTTCACCAACACATAACACGATAATGCTGTGAATGAAAGTATGAGGAAAGGATGCAGCAGAGCCGCTATAGAGGCAATTTTCATTTCACGGGCCTCTACTTTATGTCCCATAAATTCAGGTGTTCGACCGACCATTAAGCCGGAAATGAATACGGCAATAATAATCATTATGTAATAGTTCATAAAACCTACCCCGCAACCACCATAAAAGCAGTTCACCATCATAGCCATTAATTCCGCTCCTGTTGTCATGGGCATATAACAATCATGGGCTCCGCAGGCAGAACCGGTAGAAGTAACAGTAGTTTGCGTACTCCAATAAGCTGTTGCCGGAATGCCGAATCGTACTTCTTTGCCTTCCATTGCCGTATTCGTAGGATTTATACCCATTGCGGCAATAGCAGAATTGCCATGCATTTCACCTTGAATTGTTGGAATGAATAACAGAAGCATTCCAAAAGTCATTACTCCAAATATGATGTAAGCTAACTTCTTCTTTTTTAAATAAAATCCTAAAGCGAAAATCAGGGCAATTGGAATAACTAACTGGGCTATCATTTCCACCATATAGGTCAGGTAATTTGGGCATTCCAACGGATGAGCGGAGTTAGCTCCAAACCAGCCTCCACCATTTGTACCAAGATGTTTTATGGCAACCAGCGCGGCAACAGGGCCTCGGGAAACCTGTGTAGTGTCGCCCTGCATGGTGATAACAGTATCTTTGCCCGCATAGCTGGTAGGTGTGCCGTTAAACGCCAATATTATGGCAATAAGAACGGAGAGTGGTAACAGGAAACGAGTAATACTTTTCACAAAAAAATCCCAAAAATTACCGAGTGTAGTGACGCTCTTTTCCTTCAGTCCTTTATAAATAACCATCATAGCTGCAATAGCAGTGGCCGCACTCGTAAAGTGAAAGAACATTAACACAAAGTGCTGAGTAAAATAAGTTACCCCGGTTTCCCCGCTATAATCCTGGATATTACAATTTACTAAAAAACTGATAGCTGTATTGAAAGCTAAATCAGGAGTTTGGCCCAGGTTATGGTCCGGATTGAGGGGAAGTTTATCCTGATAAATAAGAGCGAAGAAGGCATATATCAACCAAATGGAACTAATGGTAAGCATTGCTTTCATCTGCTCTTTCCAATTCATTTCCTTAGTGGAGTCAATACCGGAAAGACGGAAAATAAACCGCTCAAAGGGTTTAAGAAAGTCCGTCCATACTTTTTCTGCGGCAAATACTTTGGCAATGTATTTCCCCAATGGGATTGCCAATAGCAAGGTAATGCCATAAGTTGCAACAATGCCAACAATTTCTGTATTCATAAAATCAAATAGTATAAAATGGGATTGGTCAACTAAAATTTTTCCGGTTTAATAAGCGCATAAACCAAATAGCAGAATACTGCAATGCATAAGATAAACAGTGCTGTCATAGTGTTATATTTTTTCAAAAAAGTTAATTGATTTGAATAATAACCACATTCCTACAATGCAGCCCAGGAGAAGAATCAGAGTCATCATGTTATTACTAATTTTTATTTCATCTATATAATTGCAAGTCTTATGCCAAACTCTTATAAAGCCTTCTCGATTCTAGTTAATCTGCTGGTATTTAATACCTTATTGCTATATTGATATTCCTAAAGGTAGGAAAGAATATACAAACCCCTTCCATTTTGGTAGGGTTATTTTCATTTTGGCAGGCTTTTAAGAAAGTTTGTATTCTTCCAGTTTACGGTAAAGCGTAGTGAGCCCGATATGGAGTAAATGGGCTGCTTCGGTCTTATTTCCTTTGGTATGTTCCAGGGCCTTTTGTATGTGGTATTTTTCTATTTCGGCCAAGTTAAAGGAGGCAGAGCTTAGGGCAGAAGAATTTCGTATTTCGAATGGTAAATCGTCAGCTGTTAAGATAGAGCTATCGAAGAGAATAACCATTCGTTCCATTATGTTTTTTAATTCGCGCACATTCCCTTTCCACGGGTAGCTTTTTAGTTTTTCAATAAATTCCGCACTTATTTCCGGGATGGGCTTATTTACCTTGGCAGCAAATAAGGCCAAAAAATATTTTGCTAGCGGCTCTATATCTTTCGGGCGCTCCCGCAAAGGCGGCAGCGAAATTTGAAAGACGGCGAGGCGGTAATACAAATCCGATCTGAATTGGCCATTTTCGGTTTCCTTCAGCAAATCGCGGTTGGTAGCGGCAATTACCCTCACATCAACACGCGTTGGTTTAGTATCGCCTACTTTTATAAATTCGTTGGTTTCAAGTACACGAAGCAGTTTTGCCTGCAGGTCGGGGCTCATTTCACCTATTTCATCCAGGAAGATAGTTCCTCCGGTCGCTTCTTCAAAAAGTCCTTTAGTGTCTTTCTGTGCCCCGGTATAAGCTCCGGCTTTGTGCCCGAATAATTCGCTTTCCAAAATGTCCTTTCCCAACGCAGAGCAGTTTACAGCCACATAATTCTTATTACGCCTGCTGCTTCCATAGTGAATCGCTTCTGCAAGTACTTCTTTCCCCGTACCTGTTTCACCTAATAACAGAACGGTTGCATCGGTCGCGGCTACTTTTCTACCCAGGACAATAGCTTCCTGTAATTGTTTGGATGAACCAATAATGGTGTCGAAACTATGTTGTTTGTTTACTTTTTTTTCGAGTGTATAAAGCCGTTGTTGTAAAACTGATTTATCGGTTGCCCGGTAAAGTAAAGGCAGAATTTTATCATTATCATCGCCCTTGGTAATATAATCGAACGCCCCATTTTTAATAGCTTTCACGCCATCGGCAATAGTGCCGTAAGCCGTGAGCATAATTACTTCTGTAGCAGGTGAAATTTCTTTTATCTTCTTCGTTAAATCAATGCCGTTCGCATCCGGAAGCTTTACGTCGCATATAACCACATTGAATTCCTCTTCTTCCAGTTTTTTCAGTCCGGCTTTGGCATTGGCTGTTTCAACAACTTTAAAGCCTTCTAAGGATACAATCTTTGCAAGAAGCCCCCTGAGCTTTTCTTCATCATCAATAATGAGTACGGTGCCTTGCATAGTTAAACGTTAAAATTTCAAAGAGCCTCGCAGGAGATTCGAACTCCCGACCTGCTGATTACGAATCAGCTGCTCTAGCCAGCTGAGCTAACGAGGCTTGTTAAATTGTAAATGGAAAATTGTGAATTGTTAATGTATTTCATTCAGCATTTACAATTCAGCATTTACAATTATTAGATAATAGTTTTTCTTTCCTTTTTGTGCAAGTATATATTTTTCTTTTATAACACTACTCATTCCAACTACAAAATTTACATCTTCTACTTTTTCTTTATTAATAAATACTCCACCCCCCGTAAGCATTTTTCGTGCTTCTCCTTTTGATGGGAAAATAGTTGTATTCACACTTAAAAAATCAATAACAGGAATACCCTTTTCTATTTCCGACTGAGGAATATTTACCTGGGGCACCCCTTCAAAAACGGCTTCCAAATCTTGGTCCGAAAGTTTTTGCAGACTTTCTTTTGTGCCTTTTCCAAACAGAAGTTCCGATGCTTCCACAGCAAAAGTATAATCCTGTTCCGAATGTACACGTATGGTCACATCTTTTGCTAGCGCCTTTTGCAATGTGCGCATGTGCGGGGTTGTAGTATGCTCTGCTTCCAGTTTTTCAATTTCTTCTTTTTCAAACAGGGTAAATATGCGGATGTACTTTTTAGCGTCATCGTCCGATACATTCAGCCAGAACTGGTAAAATTTGTAAGGCGATGTTTTAGCCGGATCGAGCCATACATTACCTTCTTCTGTTTTGCCGAATTTGGTGCCATCGGCTTTAGTTACAAGATGTGTGGTGAGTGCAAAAGCATCTCCACCACCCATGCGCCTGATTAGTTCCGTGCCTGTTACAATGTTCCCCCATTGGTCGGAGCCACCCATTTGCAGTTTGCAGTTTTTATTTTTCCACAGGTAATAAAAATCATAACCCTGCACTAATTGATAGCTAAATTCAGTAAACGATATGCCACTCTCCATACGGTTTTTAACCGAGTCTTTGGTGAGCATATAATTTACGGTAATGTGTTTGCCCACATCGCGTATAAAATCTAAAAAACGAAATTCTTTATACCACTCGTAATTGTTAACTATTTCGGCGGAATTATCACCACAATTAAAATCAAGGAATCTTTCCAGTTGTTTTCGTTGACAATCCAGGTTATGTTCCAGAATATCCAACGTTAGCAAGTTTCTTTCCTGCGATTTGCCCGAAGGGTCGCCCACCATACCGGTAGCGCCGCCCACTAAAGCAATGGGTTTATGGCCTGCCTTTTGAAAATGCAGCAAGGTCATAATTTGGGCCAGGTTGCCTACCCCCAATGAATCGGATGTAGGATCAAACCCGATATACCCGCTCACCGAGCCGCTGTTCAGCAGTTCTTCGGTACCGGGCATAATGTCGTGCAACATGCCTCTCCAGCGTAATTCTTCTATAAAACTCGATTTCATTTTGAGCCGCCAAAGATATGATTTATCCGAATGTCTAAATTCGATTTATTAAAAGACTGATTATCCTTTCTGCGTTTTCTCTTATGCAACAGTTTTTAGCGAATTCGAAAACGCTATTTTTGGCACCATATTAGCTGGTTTACTACATGTTACGCCACTTGCAAAATGCCTTCCAAACTGTTGCATATAAATTTGCCCGGGCAAATGGATTGCAAATGCGGGGCATTTATGGAGAAAGAAAGGGGGTGAGGTGTAAAGTCTTTATATTCTTTTCTCTCCTATATTTGCTATACATTGGGGTATTAGTATGCGATGAAAAAAACTATTTTCATTATTTGTGTAATCTTTTCTCTTGGAATTGGACAAAATACCAATGCCCAAAAGGATACTGCATTTTATTATACAGGTTCGGTGCAGACATGGACAGTACCTCCTTGCGTATATTCAATAATGATTAATGGACATGGAGCACAAGGTGGAACAGCCCAATATACTTTAGGAGGAGGATTTGGTGCAGACATAACGGGTACCTTTACAGTTACACCCGGAGAGATTCTTAATATTTTAGTTGGACAAATGGGAACAGCACCAGTTTTGTGCGCCAGTGGCGGTGGTGGTACATATGTATGGAATTCCATTAATTCATCCCTCCCTATGTTAGTTGCCGGCGGTGGCGGTGGCAGTGCTGGTGGGGATACTTCTGGTGTTGGTTCAGCAACAACAACTCCAACTACGCCTACACCTAACGGATGCGGTGCAGGTGGTGCCGGCGGTAATGGCGGTGCAGGTGGTGCAGGTGGTAATTTTAAAAACACTGCTACAGGCGGCGGTGGTGCAGGATGGATAAGCAATGGGCAACCCGGAACACTATACCCATTTGGCGGTGGTGGTTATGACCCGACAAACGGAGGAACAGGTGGAACTCCAGGTTTCCGAGGTGGACAAGGTGGTTATGGCGGTGGCGGTGGATCTGCAGGTTATGATGGAGCAGGCGGCGGTGGCGGCGGATATAACGGCGGCGGCGGCGGCAATCAATGGGATACTATTGCTTGGGGTGCAGGCGGTGGTGGCGGTTCATATAATGGAGGAACAAATCAAATTAATATTGCTGGGGCTGATACTGGCAATGGTTCAGTTACAATTACTGTTGTTGGGCCATCCATATCCTTTTCACAAGTAAATCCTATTTGTGGTATGTGCAATGGAGTTCTTGTAGTAGCTGCGAGCGGAGGCGCAACACCTTATACATACTCCTGGTTACCCGGCGGACAAACTGCGGATAGCATAACAGGATTATGTGCAGGAACCTATACGGTAACTGTAACGGATTCTTGTGGAAATACTTCTAGTGCATTTGTAGTACTTCCGGCGAAACCTCTTCCGCTTACAACTACTGTTACTGCCAATGAAAAGTGTAATGGAAATTGCATGGGCAGCGCCATTGTCAAAGTAGATACGGGTACTTCCCCTTATGCTTATTTATGGACTCCTTCAGGAGGAAATTCTGCGAATGCTACAGGACTTTGTGCAGGTATTTATACCATCACCGTAACAGATAAAAACGGATGCACAGGCAGTGCGACCGCGACTATCACAGAACCACCTGCAATAACACTTACTTCCTGGACCAATAATGTAGTATGTGCAGGTACATTGGATAGTGCTACGGTTACTCCTTCCGGAGGTACTTCGCCTTATACCTATTTATGGGCTCCATCAGGAAAGACAGCAACTACTGTTACAGGGCTTAGTAGCGGTACATATACTATTACCGTTACGGATATAAACGGATGCACGCAAAGCACAAGCCTTACCATATTGCATCCACCGGTATTAACCGCAACGATGGGAGTTCCCAATAATGTGCCATGCAATGGAGGTATTGGTAATGCTACTGTAACGGCTGGAGGAGGTGTTTCACCCTATATTTATTCCTGGTCTCCATCCGGAGGAAGTAATGCCCAGGGAACCGGGCTTAGTGCCGGGAGCTATACTGTGACTATAACCGATCGGAATAGTTGTACAGCAATAGCTAGTGTGGTAATAACTCAGCCACTACAATTGGTAGCAAAAAAAGATACTATTCTCAATGTTTTTTGTAATGGGGGAGTAGGGAGTGCTGCAATTCGTGTTTCAGGAGGAACTTCGGCCTACACTTATTTATGGCCCCCTACGAAACAAAGCAGCGATAGTGCAACAGGGCTGAGTGCTGGTTCCTATACTGTTTCTGTAACAGATAACCATCATTGCAGTACCAGTGTGAGTGTGACTATTACCCAGCCCACGCAAGTAGCCGCTACGTTTACAATCAATGATGTGCTCTGCAACGGAGGTGTCGGGAGTGCAACAGCCAACGCCAGGGGGGGGGTATCACCCTATACTTATCTGTGGACACCTACCAATCAAACTACGGCAACCGCCACCGGGCTAAGTGCCGGAGCATATACCATTAAAGTGAGTGATAACAACGGCTGTACCTTAACTAATACAGTAACCATTACCCAGCCGGCTGTATTGAGTGTTAATACTACAAACACACACGCCTTTTGCAATCTTCCTAATGGAACGGCCACTGCAAATCCGGCGGGAGGCACGGGCCCCTATACCTATTCCTGGAACCCCAGTGGTCAAACTACAGCTAAAGCCACAGGTCTGTTTGCCGGAAGTTTTACGGTAACGGTAACCGATAACCACCATTGCACCACCAGTGCCAGCGTAAGCATTACCCAACCAACCTTGGTAACGGCTACTATCAGCAATGTTAACAACGTAAGTTGCTATAATGGAACCAATGGTTCTGCTACGGTTACAGGCAGCGGAGGAACCGCACCCTACGCGTATTTGTGGAGTCCGGGGGGTAATACCAATGCCACCGCAACCGGATTATTCGCTTTAAGTTACACCGCTACCGTAACTGATAACAACGGATGTACAGCCAGCGCATCTGTTAACCTGACAGAGCCTACACAAGTAACTGCCAGCATCAGTGAGCCTAAAATTATTTGCAAGGATAGTACCGGAGTATTAATAGCTAATGCGAATGGAGGCACCCCACCGTATAAATACAATTGGAGTTCGGGAGCCACCAATGGAACAGCTACTATTACCCCTGTAGCTACCAATGATTATTCTGTGATAGTAACCGATAGTCATGGTTGCACTGCCAGCGCTAACATTGTATTGCAATATGGCCCGGCTTTTGCCGTAGATATAACCGGAAAGAAATCCGTCTGTGTGGGAGACTCTACCCTTATCTGTGCGAATGCCATTGGTGCTATTGATGGAGTATTCTACCAATGGGCCCCGGTAAATAGTAGCAATGGATGTATATTAGTAAGTCCAGGTATATCAAGTGTATATACGGTAACGGTAGTAGATGGTTGCGGTTCTACTACAACTGCCCAAACAAGCATAACCGGTGAACCGAGCCCTATAGTGAATATGGGAGTAAACTTCTCACAAGGCTGTGAGCCTTTCTGTGTGCAGTTTATCAATCAATCTGTATTATCAAAAGGCCAGGTAGGACAATATGTATGGGATTTTGGAGACGGAGACAGTTCCAGCAGCAAGAGCCCTATTTATTGTTATAAAACAGCAGGACAATACAATGTAAGCCTTACTGTAATATCTGACAGCGGTTGCAGCGCTACCCTAAAGAAGATAAATATGCTCACTATTTATGCTCCACCTAAAGCGGCGTTCAGTTATTCCCCTAATCCCACAACGATAGAAACAGCCACGATACAATTTGCTAATAAGAGCAAAGATCCCAATGGAAATAATGTAATCTACTGGACCTGGAATTTTGGGGACAGGAGTGACTCGAGCAGTAACCAACAAAATCCAACACATACCTATCACGATACAGGGATGTATTGTGTAAACTTAACTGTAATGAGTAGAGAAGGCTGTACGGACACAACTACCAACTGCCTGATCATCGAACCTGATTTTAAATTATACATTCCCTCAGCATTCACTCCAAATCAAGATGGCAGGAATGAAACCTTTCAACCGGTGGGGCAATATGTAAAGAATTTCGAGATGTATATTTTCAATCGTTGGGGAACACAAATATTCCACTCAACCAATCTAAATCAGGGTTGGAATGGGGAAGTAAACGGTACAGGTCAAATCTCCCCCGAAGATGTGTATATCTATAAAATTATGGTCATTGATGCCAAAGGAACTGAACATTCTTATGTAGGAAATGTCGTCTTGTTGAAGTGAGCAAAAGTTTATTGGTAGTCAGTTTGTACTAATATAAAGTTCCCAATCTTTTTGTACTCCATGGGAATAGTTTGGTTGTCGTCTCCTTTATGAATAAGTCCCTCCAGCTTACCTTCTGAAGAAAACTCAAAGGGTTTAATTTCAAAATGATTCTGAAAGGAAATACCACTTTGTCCGTATACTTTGAACATCACTTCCTTAGCCCCCCATATTATGGTGAGCTGTTCTTCGGTAGAGGGCGATGGCCCTAAGTATTTTATCTCCTGTTCGCCTAAAAAGCGGTATGCTATTTTATGTATCCGGGGACGCAATATTTCAATATCTACTCCCGGATTTTTGTGTGGATGGGTTGCGATGCTAACCATTTTGCCTGAATGGCTTATAGAAATCTTATCGCTATGATTTATAAGCAGTGGTTTTCCATTTTCATGGTAGTCGATAACCGGGGCAGGGGTATATAACTCTTTTAATAAAACCCTTACGGCAAGCCACTCCATGCGCCTTCCCTCATGGGCCAATAAAGAAAAGGCATGTAGCCCTGCTTTATCAAGCGAAGCCGTTTCGAGTAACGATTGTTCATTTTCGATAATCTCCCAAAGGGCTGTACGCTGACCGTCTTGATGTTCTATTTTAAGAATTACAGGCATAAAAGACAATATTAATACCATTTTTCATACCTTTGCAGCCCTGAAATAAAATACATAATCAAATAAAGGTATGTACTATTTATTCAGTATCAAAATATAACATTAAAAATTACAGAAAGATGAGTTCAACCACCAAGGAAAAGAAACTGCCTTACAAAGTAAAGGATATAAAACTGGCAGAATGGGGACGCAAAGAAATATATTTGGCAGAAGCTGAAATGCCGGGTTTGATGGCCCTGCGTGAAGAGTATGGCAAAAAGAAGCCGCTGAAAGGCGCTCGTATTGCCGGTTGCCTTCACATGACTATTCAAACGGCTGTATTAATAGAAACCCTTGTCGAGCTGGGCGCTGAAGTACAGTGGTCATCATGTAATATATTTTCGACCCAAGACCATGCTGCTGCTGCTATTGCTGCCGCAGGTATTCCTGTATATGCATGGAAAGGGCTGAATGAAGCAGATTACGAATGGTGTATTGAACAAACCTTGTTCTTTGGCGATGATAACAAGCCCCTGAATATGATTTTGGATGATGGAGGAGACCTTACCAATGTGGTATTAGATAAAAACCCTGAATTAATTTTAGGTGTTAAAGGTATCAGCGAAGAAACCACTACAGGTGTTCATCGCTTATACGAAAGGATGACCAAGGGAACCCTTGCAATGCCCGCATTCAATGTGAATGATGCCGTAACCAAATCAAAATTTGATAATAAATATGGCTGCCGCGAATCGTTAGTAGATGCTATTCGTCGTGCAACCGACCTGATGCTTGCCGGAAAAGTGGCTGTAGTGGCTGGTTTTGGCGATGTGGGTAAAGGTTCTGCACAGGCATTGAAGAATTCGCAGATGCGTGTTATAGTAACCGAAATTGATCCTATTTGTGCGTTGCAAGCTGCTATGGAAGGCTACGAAGTGCGTAAAATGGATGATGCCGTTAAGATGGCTGATATTATTGTTACTACCACCGGTAATCATCATATTATTACTGATCGTCATTTCTTAAGCATGAAAGATAAAGCCATTGTTTGTAACATTGGCCACTTTGACGTGGAAATAAACATGGCATGGTTGAATGAAAATTATGGACATACCAAAGATACCATCAAGCCACAAGTAGATAAATATACCATCAACGGTAAAGATGTTATTGTGCTTGCCGAGGGAAGATTAGTAAACCTGGGTTGCGCCATGGGACATCCTTCTTTTGTAATGTCTACTTCATTTACCAACCAGGTGTTGGCGCAAATAGAATTATGGCAAAACCATAAGAGCTACGAAAACAAGGTATATACCCTGCCTAAATTATTGGATGAAAAAGTAGCCCGTTTGCACCTCAAGAAAATTAGTGTGGAACTGGATGAACTTAGTCCTGAGCAGGCAGCTTATATTGGTGTAGAAGTAAGCGGTCCGTACAAGCCTGAATACTATAGGTATTAATAGAATTTTGAACTGATTTCTGGAAAGGGAAAGAACACATTGTTCTTTCCCTTTTTGCTTTATACAAGATGAACTACTTGCTAGTTAGATATGTATATCAAAGGGGGATAGTTACTATAATTAATTGTGTACTGCTTTAAGGCAAGTGTGCCAGGGCCATTGCTGGTAATTGTGCCAGAGTATAGTGAATAGGTTGTACCACAAACAGGGCATTTGGCTGTAATTCCGCCTGCCTGAACGTTCAAAACGGCTTTTGAATTGGTTGTACAGTCGTAAGGACAACCGCGGTCAAAGGCAAGATAAGAATCTTGTGCGTTGCAGAATACTATGATATTGTCGTACCCTCCAAAAACATATCCCCATCCGCCAATAGTTTGTAGAGAAGCATTGGTAGAAACATTAACAGTTGCATTGACTGCCACATTGGGAACCCCAGCATTTACCGGAGAATTTTTTTTGCATCCGGAAGATATTCCTGCACTCAGTAGGAATAATAAGGTAAGTTTCTTTTGCGTCTTTAAAAGCATTTTAAAACTTTTGAGCAAAAATTTAGTTGCTTACCGTCAGATTGGTGCCGTCGAAAGAAGTTTGATATTGCTTTAATGCCACACTACCCGGGCCGCCGGTAGTTGTACCGCTATATAAGGAATAGCTAGTGCCGCAAACAGGGCACTTGGCAGTAATATTATTGGTTTGTACCTGTACAATAGCTTTTGAGTTTGTTTCGCAATCATAAGGGCAACCACGGTCAAAGGCGAGATAAGTATCCTGCCCGTTACAAAAAAGTATTATTCCGTCATAGCCCCCTGTAACATATACCCATCCTCCCACATGTTGCAAAGGAGTGTAGAGTGGATTGTCAACATCAACTGAAAAATTAACTGCTACATTCGGTACACCACTGGTACTTGCTGGTGAATCTTTTTTACACCCAATAATAACGCTAAGAAAAAGCAGGGGTAACAAAAAAAACCGTTTATACATTTTATAAGAAAATAATAAAAGCCTGTTAACAACAGGTAACTTATTTTGCAAATATAACGTATTTTTGATTCGTATGAAAGGCATTTCTTATATAATAGAGATTGAATGAGGGAATTAAAAACCATACTTAAAAATGCCCCCATTATTATAATGATGGCTGGTCTTGCATTGGTATTACCTTGTATAGCTGATGCTCAAAGCAAGCCGAGTGCACCCACCGGGCCTGTGAAAACATCGAGGGAAATGCAAAAAAAGCAGTGGAAAAAACAACGGAAAATAGACCTTGCTACTAAAAAGGCTTTAAAAGTCCATATGAAACATCAGACAAAGGAAGTGCGAAAGCGTATGAAAAAGGATGCTAAAAAGGCATCTGATAATAATAGCAGGTAAAACTTATTGCAGGTTTGCAAGGCAGTTTAATAAGCCAAAACTACCATTTAATAAGTCAAACCCACCGTATAATAATTACGACACATTTCTGGATTTTCCTGTCATATATTTGTATTCGAAACAAATAGAGCACGGATTTTGTGAATGCATCAAGGATAAATTAAAGCAAACCAAGGACTATTCGAAGTAAATAACATGAAATACATTGATAAATATAATGTTAGTTATTATAAAAAAATAATATATCTGATTACTAGATACTTAATACAAATGTTCAATATCCTCATCAACGAAATGCTTTACTGTTTGAACAAATTAATTTTACATTTGTGCGTTTGCATTAACATAAATTAACAAAACACTACGTTTTATGTTCAAAAAGATACGCATTACAGCACTAGCACTATTAATTACCGGTGCACTCTCCGCACAAACCGGTATTAAAGTGCGTATAGTAGATAAGACCACCAAATTACCGATTCCATTTGTGGAAGTTGCTGTTGAGCAAGGTGACAGGCAAGTTACCGGCGGTATGACCGACGATAAAGGTATTGCAGAATTAAAACCGCTCGATCCGGGAACATACAATGTCCGGGCTCAGGAGCAAGGATATAAAGACTTTCTTGAAAAAGGGATAGTAGTTAACCAGGATGTGTTGGTTAAAATAGATGTGAACATGTATACTATAGCAGATACCTCTATTTCTGTTACAGTGATGACTTATCATACACCCCTTATTAAACAAGGTACGCAATCAGGACAGGTATTAGACAGCGCTGATATACATAGCATGGCTTCAACCAATATCAATGTTATAGCTGCTGGTACAGCAGGTGTTTATGCTTCAGATGTGGGTGGTGCCCTAAACATTCGCGGAGGCAGATCGAATTTTAATGAATATATTATTGACGGACAAAAAGTAACCAATGACCAGGCTAACGGATCCTTGCCAACCGGGCTGATTGAACAGGAAACAGTTGTTACAGGTGGTGTTCCTGCAAAATACGGAGATGCCACAGGAGGTATTATCGAAATAAATACCATAGCCGGAGCTGACCATTATTTTGGTAGTGTGCAGGGTTCAACTTCTAACCTTTTTGATTCCTATCATAATAATGATATTAACTGGAGCCTAGGTGGACCTATATGGTCTAAAACGGATAGTAATAAGACCAAAAGCACAATAGTTGATTTTATATTTGGCGGTGATTATCTCTACCAGAGAGATCAGAATCCAAGTTTTATTGATCCTACCTATACAAATGGCTCAACCCTGGCACAATTACAAGCCAATCCCATTATTCCGGAAGTTGGTGGTATCGGATTCTATAATGCAGCCAGTTATATAACATCGTCACAGATGTACACTCAAAGCTGGCACTTGAACGATGCACAGGACCAAATATCATTAACTACAAAATTAAATTTTCATGTTACCAGTAATGTGAAAATTACACTTGGGGGTTCCTATCAATACCAAACCGGACACAACTGGAATGGTTCTCCTTATGGTGCAGGAGGTGGTATTAATTATGAAATGTTCGACTATAGTGAAAACCCGCTTCAAACACAAATTAACTACAAAGGCTTTGTAAGACTTACCCAAAAGTTTAATAGTTTAGAAGGGAAAGATAAGAGCTCTCTTATAAAAAATGCTTATTACAGCATCCAGGCAGAATATTCTCATACTTGGACACAAGTAGATAATGGTAGCTTCGGGAATAACTACTTTGATTATGGATATGTGGGTAAATTTTACGAATACAGAACACCAGTTTATTCAACCGGATATATGGAAGGCAAAGATGGATTAGGCCGTTATCAAACAGGTTTCAATGACTCAGCATATACGTTTACACCATCTAATTTGAACCCAATCGAAGCTAACTACGCTAAGGATGTTATTAAACAATTAGGTACAGGGGGAGAATATAGTACTGTGATCCCTGAAAATAATGGCGTTGTGAACGGACTTTCTCCGGGTAATATTTATTCTTTGTGGTATAACGTGGGACAACCAGATGGTGGGTATTTTCAACAAAACAATAACTTTTTCCGTTTCTCAGCTGATTTTTCGGCAGAAATTGCAAATAACTCTGTTGATATAGGATTTGAATACGATCAAAATAATATTAGTCAATATAACCTTAATGCTTCAGGATTGTGGCAATTGATGCGCCAGTTGACAAACTTCCCTCAATTTTTAGCATTAGATACAGCTCATCCTTTCCTGGTTAAGCAAGGCACGTATAATACATACGGATATAATTATCAGTATAATGCTGCCACACAAACACAATTTGATAAGAGTTTAAGGCAAAAGTTGGGACTCCCGGTTAATGGTACACAATGGTTACAAACGGATGACTATGCACCTAGTACATATTCGTTAGGTATGTTCAGCGCTGCCGACCTTTTAAATGGTGGAAATAGCTATGTAGGTTATTACGGATATAATTACCAGGGAAACCTTAACTCAACCAATCCGTCTATTGATGATTTCTTTACCCAGCGTGATGCCAATGGTAACCTTACCTACCCGGTAGGTGCATACAGGCCTATCTATTTGGCCGGTTATATTCAAGATCACTTTGATATTAAAACAATGGTATTTGATGTTGGGTTGCGTGTGGAGCAATTTAATGCCAACCAATATGTGCTTGCTGACCCATATTTGCTTTATCCTGCTTATACGGCCGGTTCTGAAGCTGCAAAGGACATTGCATCTGCATCGGGTGGTATTCCGAGTGATATTGGGAGCAATTATGTCGTGTATGTAAATAATTCAGAAACCCATAACTATATCGTGGGATACCGTAACGGAAATAACTGGTACAATGCAAGTGGTAACTTAGTTGCCGATCCTGCGGTTATTGCCTCACAAACTACCAGCGGGGCTATCCAGCCGTATCTTGTAAATCCTAACCAAACCACTATTGGGGCCAATGCTTTTACCTCATATACTCCGCAAACTGAAGTATTGCCACGTTTAGCATTTTCATTCCCTATTACGGATAAGGCAATATTTTATGCGCACTACGATATATTAAGCCAAAGGCCACCGGGAGTAGGGTATAATACTTTTGATCCATTTAGCTATTTATATATTCAAAACTCTATAAATAGTGTCATATCTAATCCTGCTTTAACACCTCAACAAACTACCGATTACGAATTGGGCTTTACCCAGGTACTTGATAAGGCTAAGAGTATGGCTCTTGATATATCTGCATTCTATCGCGAAATGAGCAATGAAATTCAGGTATACCGGTATACAGATGCGTATCCGACTTCTTACGAGGCTTATGCAAATGCAGATTTTGCAACCATAAAAGGGATTTCAGTTGCTTATGACCTGAGACGTATTGGAAATTGGAGCGATGTGAAATTCAGGGCCAATTATACACTTTCATTTGATAATGGTACTGGCTCAGGCCCTACTTCGGGTGAAAACCTTGCTGCATCGGGTGAACCAAATCTTCAAATTCCTGCCCGGTTGAGCTACGACCAACGCCATACAGTTAATGCTAACCTTGACTTCCATTTTTCAGCCGGTAAAAACTACGATGGCCCAGTATGGACAACTTCCAGTGGAAAAAGCATCCAAGTACTCTCTAATGCCGGTATTAATCTCAACTTCTCAGCCGGTTCCGGAACTCCGTATACTCAATGGTCGAATGCTACCCAACAGGGTATTGGAATTACCGGTAAATATGGCATTGTTGGAAGTATAAATGGAAACGATCTTCCATGGAGTAACCGGATGGATCTAAGGGTTGACAAAATGTTCCATCTGTCCATCAAATCGCATCCTTGCCAGATAACAGTATACCTGGCAGCTACTAACGTATTAAATACGGAAAATGTATTAGGAGTATTTAGTTATACCGGAAGCCCCACCGACGATGGATTTCTTGAGTCGGCCTTAGGAAAACAAACTGTTGCCGGACAAGTATCTCCACAAGCCTACATAGCTCAATATTCCGTATATGAAAAAGTACCAACTAATTTTTCATTACCTCGCCAGGCCAACCTGGGGTTGGTATTTAATTTCTAATCAAAAGAATGAATAATTAAGTTGATACAATAACTTTAATAAAAAAAATTAAAATCATGAACATGCGTCGCAAATTGTTAATATCGGCAGCTTTCTTTACACTATTGTCGGGGTATAGTTATGCCATGGTAAATGTCGGAACTCCGGTACACCATAAGCCTACTCATTCGGTGATGACCAATGGTTGTACGCAAGACCTTGGGTCGGCAATCTTCAATGTAAATAACGTACGGTGCCGCATCATGGATGAGGGCGACATGTGGTGGAACCCCGGAACAAATTGTCCTGTTTACATAATTCCTGCCAACGGCGACGTAAATGCGCAATTCGCAGCTTCTTTATGGATTGGCGGATTTGATGCCGGTAATCAATTAAAAGAAGCAGCCATGACATACCGTCAAAATGGAGAAGATTTTTGGGCCGGTCCAATTGACACATTAACAAGCAGCATATCGCTTTCCGAATGCCAGAACTGGGATAAAATGTTTTATTGTACGCAAGCAGAAGTTCAGGCATGGCATGCTTCTAACCCGCATGGAGGTCCTAACCCGCCGGCAGATATTAAGAACTGGCCGGGAAGCGGAAATGCAGCTTATAATGAATCACAATCTCTCGCCCCTTATGTAAGCGTATCAGGTTCGGGATATTATAATCCGGCACAAGGCGACTACCCAGCATTTGACCTGACAGGGAATGGAAATTGTCAGAATGAATTATATGGCGATGCCTGCTTATGGTGGGTTATTAATGATGTGGGAAATATTCACACAGAAACCGGTAGTGTTCCAATCGGCTTGGAAATACGATGCGAGGCTTTTGGATATAAGACCAATGATGCTATTAATAATATGACTTTTTATCACTACCAGATTGTAAACCGCTCCACATTTACCCTTTATAAAACTTATTTTGGGTTTTGGGATGATTTTGATTTAGGTAATGGAGGTGATAACTATACCGGTTGTGATGTAGGAAGAAAAATGGGATATGGTTATTCCGCTAGCGCCAATGATAAACCAGGTACTGGACAATATGCCTGCGAACCGGGTTATGGATTAGATCCTGCTGCTGTTGGAGTGGTGTTTTTTCAAGGACCAAAGGCCGATAAGGGTGATACAAATTGTTATGTAAAAGGTGGGCTGCTTGGTATGGCCCGTTTCTGCTACTATAATAACGACTTCAGTAACCAGGGTAATCCTACCAATCAAACATCGTATTATAATTATTTAACCGGTTTTTGGATTGATGGAACTGCTATGACTTATGGAGGGAATGGCTATGGAGGTACAACTCCTTGCCATTATATGTTCCCATGGACTCCCCCGGGAGCGGCAGGTGGTTCAGGCTCCGCTGTTAATACAGACCCTACAGGATGTGGTACCGGCAGAGTTTTACAAAACAACCCTTGGGATGAAGTAGCTTCGGCTGATCAGGGAGGCGATAGAAGGTTTATAGAATCCTCAGGTCCTTTTACACTTCAACCCGGTGCAGTTAATTACGTTATTGTAGGCTGTGTATGGGATCAACCTGCTACCAGCGGTTTGGGCAACGTCTATCCTATCGGGTTAATTCAGCAAGATGCTGACCTTGCTCAAGGATTATTTGACAACTGTTTTAAGGTAGTTAATGGCCCCGATGCACCTGATATTACTGCCCAGGCGCTCAACCAGGAAATTATTTTAACACTCACCAATTCTTCTACTTCTAATAACCATGATGAGCATTATCAAGAAAAAGATCCTACCATACCAACTCACATACCCGGTGACAGTACATATATGAAGGATAGTGATTATAAATTTCAGGGTTATGAAATATTCCAGTTGATTGATTCTGCAGTTACTTCTTCAGAGTTATTGGATCCAACAAAAGCACGTTTAGTTGCTCAATGCGATGTAAAGGATACTGTTTCGCAAATTATCAATTATGTATACAATAGCGGCCTTAATGCGAACGTGCCTACACTTGAGGTAAGCGGCGGCAATAAGGGTATAGTACACTCCTTTGATATTAAGAGCGATGCATTCCAGCAAGATAACCAATCATACCTTGTGAATGACAGGCCTTATTATTATATGGCTATTGCGTATGCATACAATAATTACCTTCCTTATATGCCTAATGGCCCTATTACAAATATAACCTTCGGACAGAAGCTCCCATTTTTACAAGGTAGAAGAAACATAAAGGTATATAGTGTTTATCCTACTATAATCAATGCTGAAAATGGAGGAACCGTTCAAAATTCAATATATGGCTCAGGAGTATCCATTACAAGAATTGAAGGTCACGGAAATGGAAATAATACGATTGAATTAGATCAAAACAGTATAAATTATATTCTTGCCAACGATACAATGGCTCATCCTACTTATGCGCAGGGTCAAGGCCCCATTAATGTGAAAGTAGTCGATCCGCTTAATGTAGTGAACGCTGACTTTATAGTTAAGTTTATACCAGGTAGCCAGGGAGTAAGTAACTCAACAAAATGGCAGTTAATAAACCAAACTAGCGGCGAAGTAGATAATTCAGATACTACAATAGGATATCAAAATGAACAAATATTCCCCCAATACGGCATTTCAATTACGGTTGCAAATGTTCATTATCCTGGTGGTGGTTATAATGGAATGATAGATTCTGCGTGCAATCTCACCTTTGCTAATCCCACTCAAAATTGGCTTAGTTATGTTGCTTCAGTTTCTCCGAGTGTAAACCCTGCATATTGGATAAGGTCAGGTACCTCCCAGGCACCCGCCCCGGTTCAAAATCCGCAAGGAGATTTCAACTCGTATGCCGCACCTAGCAACTATGATCAGAATGAGTTCTACAATCAAATTATTGGTGGTTCATGGGCTCCTTATTCATTATGTGCTGTTTCGGATAAAAATGAATTTTGCGATAATGGCCCTGCATTTGCTCCTCAAGTTACTGTTGGTACTAATACCGCTCAGTTGAATTTAGGGGTGAGTGATTCCATTGGTAATATTGCCAGTGTCGATATTGTATTCACAGCCGACCGCAGCAAATGGACGCGTTGTATTGTGCTTGAAGAACAAGACCAACCCAGTCTGGCCTTGGGTGGTGCACTGAAGCTTAATCCGCGAATGAGCCTTTCAATTGACCAGGATGGGAATTTTGCTAATGGCTCTATGAGAGCTGAATACACCGATCCTACCTTGCCAAACTATATTTCTGACACCTCAATGGGTTGGTTCCCGGGATATGCCATTAACTTGGAAACAGGTGAACGGTTAAATATGGCGTACGGCGAAGACTCATGGCTGAGTGGGGATAATGGTAGGGATATGAAATGGAATCCCGATTCCATCATGTATTCTACCGGTGGTTCTTCAGGCGCCGGAACTGTTTTTGGTGTAACCAGTGTTTTTGGAGGCAAGCACTATATATATGTATTTGGCCATAATAACGATAGCTTGGGTTCTAAAAGCATTAATCTTAGTGTACCTGCTTACGATGCCGATAAGACCATACACTCTCTCTATTTTAACCAAGTGCTTACTGGTAGTAACCAGACATTAATAAAAGAGCGCCTGTTAAATGATGTTATGTGGGTAAATATTCCGCTTTTAAACAAAGGGCACCAATTATTGGAGTGTGATGCCACTGTTAGATTAAGAGTGCAAAAACCTTATGATACCGCTTATGGAGCAACCTTCCTGAATGGAGGAAACCTTGCTGGAACACACGTAGGTTCTAGATGGAGGAATACACACCCGGATAATAAGAACTTCCCTATGTATTCCTTTAGTACAAATGGGTTGCAAACTGCTATAAACAACAATACAACTGCGAAAAACGCACTTAGTCTTATTAACATAGTGCCTAACCCATACTATGCATATTCAGGGTATGAAACAACGTCATTGGATACCAGGGTGAGGATTACTAATCTGCCTCCTGTTTGCACCATTTCCATTTTCACACTAAGTGGAACACTTATCAATGTCATCCAGAAAAACAGCCCGGAAACATTTGTTGACTGGACTTTGATGAATCAATATAATGTGCCGATAGCCAGCGGCTTATATCTTGTTCACGTAGCAGTTCCCAATGTGGGAGAAGTTACGTTGAAGTGGTTTGGAGTAATGAGGCCATTAGATTTAACATCATATTGATATCATAAACAGATAAACCACACACATGAAAGATGTAAACACTACCCTTCATTAAAAGGAGGGTGGTGCTTACAGAAACACACAAGGAAACACACAACATCAAATGGGTAATATGAAAAATAAAAGTACTGTAGCAGCAATTGTGATGAGTTTGACAGTAAGCTACTACTGCAATGAAATAAAGGCAGGCGATCCTGGCAGATCAGGACAAGCAGGTGCATCTGAATTACTTATTGACCCTTGGGCAGGCACATCGGGCTTTGCCGATGCCAATACTGCTTCTGTGCAGGGTCTTGAGGCACAGTTTTTAAATGTTGCCGGCACAGCTCAGTTAACTCACACTGAGGTGATTTTAGCCAGTACGGATTATTTGGCTGGTTCGGGCATACATATTTCTGAAGCCGGTTTTTGTCAGCCTTTAGGGGAAGGCAGTATCGGATTTTCAATCATGTCAATGAGCTTGGGCAACATTAATATTACAAGCTATGATTATCCTGATGGAGGACTCGGATATTTTACTCCCCAACTTATCAATATTGGCGCTTCCTACGCACGCCATTTTTCCGATTACATTTATGGTGGCGTTAATATAAAATTAATCGATGAGGCTATTTCCAACGTTCATGCTTTTGGCGCTGCAGTTGATGCCGGTATACAGTATGTGGCCGGAAAGGATAAAAATATCCACTTTGGTATATCTCTTAAGAATGTGGGTCCTGCTATGAGCTATGCTGGCGATGGGCTTGGTTTTTCAACACCAATACCTCAAAGTAACCCTAATCAAAATACGGAAACCGCCGAACAAAGATCTCAATCTTTTGAATTGCCCTCCTTGGTTAATATTGGTGCTGCTTACGATTTTTATCTTGCAAAAGATTCAGGAACCAAGAGCGTACATCGTTTAACGGTTGCTGCTAACTTTACCTCCAATTCTTTCACACAAGACCAGGAAATGCTGGGCGTTCAGTACGCTTACAAAAAATTCTTCAGCATCGAAACAGGCTATATGTACCAGGCAGGCAATTGGAGCGCATTAAGTACTAACCCTACCGATGGCGGCCGTACCAATGTTTTTACCGGGTTCTGTGCAGGGGCTACTTTACAGTATCCTTTTGGCAAAAAACACAGTATTATCGGCGTTTCATATGCATACAGGGCAACCAATCCATACCAAGGTTGCAATACCATTCAAGTTAAATTAGATTTGTAAGTCAAATAATAATTTATATATTTGCATAAGGAGAGAACGGGAAATGTTCTCTCCTTTTTCAATAAATAGTAGCAGCATAGTACAAATATACTTCCCATGTCACAAGCTTCATATTTTACCCAAGAAGGGCTTGATAAGCTCTTGAAAGAACTTCATCAACTTAAAGCGGTTGAAAGACCTTCTATTTCTAAACAGATAGCAGAGGCCCGCGATAAAGGAGATTTATCTGAAAATGCCGAATACCATGCGGCTAAGGAAGCACAAGGATTGCTGGAGTTGAAAATATCTAAAATGGAGGATATTGTAAGCAATGCCAAAGTAATCGACCCTTCAACGCTCGACCATAGTAAGGTTTTGATTTTATCGAAAGTTAAAATAAAAAATCAGAAAACAGGGGCCATTATGAATTATACCATAGTGACGGAAAATGAAGCTAACTTAAAAGAAGGTAAAATATCTGTCAATTCCCCGGTAGCTAAGGGATTGTTGGGTAAAAAGTTAGGTGATAAAGTGAAGGTGGTTACACCTGCAGGCGAAATGAGTCTTGAGATATTAGAAGTTTCTATTTAAAAATGACATCCATTTTTACTAAAATTGTAAGGGGTGAAATTCCAAGCTATAAAATAGCCGAAACGGATAATTGCCTCGCATTTTTAGATGTTTTTCCGCTTGTTATGGGACATACTTTAGTAATTCCCAAACAGGAGATAAATTATATTTTTGATGTGGACGATACCCTGCTGGCCGAACTTCATATTCTTTCAAAGAAGGTGGCTCATGCTATTGAAAAAGCTATTCCCTGCAAACGCATAGGGGTTGCTGTAATAGGCCTTGAAGTGCCACATGCACATATACACCTGGTACCATTAAATAGGGTAGGGGATTTGGATTTTTCAAATCCAAAGCTTACACCTACGCCTGAAGAACTTAAGCAAGTTCAGGAACAAATCAGGCTACAGTGGAACATTCTTAATGGTTAAAGGATATTCTCCTTTTTGTTTTATATCCCGCTGATTTTACCCGGATTTTCTGTAATAAATGCCTGCCAGCTATTGAATTTTTTCACAGGTTGTGAATTTGAACCAACATTGTTCTGGAAGAAATGGCATATGGCCACCGCAAGGGCATCGGTGGCATCGAGTTTTTTAGGGAGTGATTGTAGTGCAAGAATGCGTTGAAGCATAATAGCTACCTGCTCCTTGCTTGAGGAACCTTTCCCTGTGATAGATTGTTTTACTTTACGCGGAGAATATTCAAATACGGGTAAATTATGATGAAGTGCTGCCGCCATGGAAATTCCCTGTGCACGCCCAAGTTTAAGCATCGATTGTATATTTTTTGCGTAAAAAGGGGCTTCCAGGGCTACTTCATCGGGCTTATAAAGCTGGATAATACGAACAGTTTCTTCAAATATTTTTTTAAGTTTTAAAAAATGATTGGGGATTTTGTTCATTGCAATAATGTCCATAGTTATAAGCGATGCATCTTTCCCGCTTATTCTAATTAAGCCATATCCCATGATGGTTGTCCCCGGGTCAATGCCCAATATTATTTTATCGGTTTTATTTTCTGCCCCTCTCATGTAGATAATATTTTGCAGTATTGGCAATGGTCTCCCTAATAGGGATAAAATTATAACCAATAGCCTTCTTTATTTTTTGATTATTAAAATTATGTGTTTCCGTACCATGTTCTACCATAGTGCTGGTAATTTTCTGTTTGCTTACAAGGTTATTAAAAAACCGGAATAATTTCAATGTTAAATTACTTAACCTGGTTGTGGGAACCGGTTTATGAATGCCTTCAGCTATGGCAGTGAAAAAATCTTTAAAGCTGACATTTTCCGAATTTATAATGAATCGTTCATTGTAAGGGCCGTTTTTCATTAGTAGAGTCATGCTATGTACAACATCATTCACATCTACAAAGCCCATTATACCGCCTGTATAAAATTTAGAGAGCTTATCAATAAATGAAAACATGCTGATGCTGCCATTATTCAGATTTCCCCAGGGACCTAATATGATGGAGGGAGATACAACTACCACCGTCAAGCCCTCTGCATGGCCCCTCCACACCTGTTGCTCGGCCAAATGCTTACCGATGGCGTAGGGAGAGTTTTTGAAAGAAAAGTATTCAAAACATTCTTCCGTAATATTTCCATCCTCGGGTTTTCCTATCGCTGAAACGGAACTAACGTGGCAGAATTTTTCGACCTTTATATTTAATGCGGCATTCACCAGGTTTTCGGTTCCTTTTTCGGCTGTTGATATAATAGAGTCGGGGTTATTATCACGAAGATCTACTTCTGCCGCACAGTGATAAATTTCTGTTGCCCCTTGCATAACTTCTGATAACGACCAGGGATCGAGGATATCGCCATCTACCCATTGTATTTTCTTGAACAGATTTTTGCTCTCTTCTCCAAATTTCAAATCGAATATTTCTTTCGTACGCAGGGTGCTGCTTGTGGGCCTTTTAAGGGCTACAACAGGGTCATTCTGCCGCACCAGTTCAGTAAGTAAATGAGCCCCTAAAAAGCCCGTACCCCCGGTTACAAATATCATGCTACAATGAAAAATGTTGAAATATAAGAGAGTATAAAGGTAAGTAACTTTCGCCTTTATGGGAATTTGAGAAATTGGCATTCATTTTACCTAGAACTAAAATAACGGAATAATACTAAAAGCATGAATGGTAATTACTTCAGGATATTTTTCATAATAAAAGCATAGAAGCACCGTCTTTTTAGGTGAATTATTCAAAAAAGCCATATATTCGCCGCTCAAAACCTAAAAAACTTTAAAAATGTCATATTTCTTCACTTCTGAATCAGTTTCAGAAGGTCACCCGGATAAAGTAGCTGACCAAATTTCAGACGCTATTCTTGATGCGATACTTACACAGGACCCTAATTCAAAGGTTGCCTGCGAAACATTTGTAACTACTGGTTTAGCTGTAATTGGAGGTGAAATAAAGACAAAGGCTTATGTGGATGTGCAAAAAATAGCAAGGGAAACCATTCGCAGGATTGGTTATACCAAGGCAGAATATATGTTTGATGCTGATTCATGCGGTATCCTGTCAGCTATTCACGAACAATCGCCCGACATTAACCAGGGGGTTGAACGCGCTAACGAAGCAGAACAAGGCGCCGGTGACCAGGGTATGATGTTTGGCTATGCATGTACCGAAACCGATAACTACATGCCTCTTGCTATTGAAATAGCCCATTTGCTGGTGCATGAATTGGCTGCCATCCGCAAAGAAGGAAAGAAGATGAAGTACCTGAGACCCGATGCAAAATCGCAGGTTACGGTTCAATATAACGACAAAGGCAAAGCTGAACGTATTGATGCTATTGTGATATCAACACAACATGATGACTTTGATAAAGATGAAGCCATGTTGGCAAAAATTCGAGAAGATGTTATCAAGATACTTATGCCTCGTATAAAAAAACTGCTCCCTTCAAAAGTTAAAAGGCTTTTTAAAGACGATATAAAATATTTCGTAAACCCTACCGGTAAGTTTGTTATTGGTGGTCCGCATGGCGATACCGGCTTAACCGGAAGAAAGATCATTGTAGATACGTATGGTGGAAAATGCGCTCACGGTGGTGGAGCATTTTCAGGTAAAGATTCAAGCAAGGTTGACCGTTCGGCTGCTTATGCCGTTCGTCATGTTGCAAAGAATTTAGTGGCTGCAGGTGTTTGTACTGAAGTAGAGGTGCAAGTGGCTTATGCTATTGGCGTGGCACAACCCGTTTCTATTTGTGTAAATACATTCGGCACAGCTAAAGTAAGAGACAAAGAAGGTAAGAAAATGACCGATGGAGAAATTGCTGCACGCGTAGCCAACATATTTGATATGCGCCCTGCTGCTATTGTTAAGCGTTTTGGATTACGTAATCCTATATTCTCTGAAACAGCAGCTTATGGACACATTGGCAGAACACCCGGCGTAAAAGAAGTAAATGGTAAAAAACATGAAACCTTTACCTGGGAAAAGCTAGACTATGTAGATGCCTTGAAAAAGGAATTTGCCATTACTGAAAAGCAAGTAGAAGTAGCTTAATATACAAGCTACTTGTTCTCCTTTTATTGGTTTTTGTGCTAATTGTTTCGCACTGCTCTATTGCTTGGCAGGAGCGGGAGCGGTGTCATTCAGCTTAAAGTGAATTGGCAACATGTACGATACCCTTACAGTATGTCCGTTTTGCATGCCGGGTGTCCAATTTGGCATGCTGGAAATTACTCGTAATGCCTCATTATCCAAGCTACTTCCTCCCGGAATCCCTCTCATTAGTTTAACATTCGAAACAGAGCCATCATGCTCAACTATAAATTGTATGTATACAGTTCCCTGTATATTATTCTTGATGGCATCTTGAGGATACACGATGTTATCTCCCAGCCATTTACCGACATCTCCGGGGAATTCAGGTTTCTGCTGAACAATAGTAAATACCTTATCATCCGATAATGAAGCGCCGTTACCTGATTGCGTGGTTTGTGCATTGAGACAGCTAAAGCTCAGCAGAACAAAGCAAGAGATAATGATTTTTTTCATGGAAGTGTTATTTATTATTTATAAGTAACGGGTTATATTTGATAAAATTGTTCTATAGGTAAAAAAATAGAATCAGTTCCGTTGCTTTTGCAATACAAACTCCACCAATACTTTCAAATTCTCCTCTACCGAATGTTCCTCAGTTTTTATTTCTAAACTTAGTGAAGCAGGAACTTCAAAAGGAGCAGTAACTCCTGTAAAGTCTTTTATATCGCCCTTACGAGCTTTGGCATACAAGCCTTTTTTATCACGCTGTTCGCAAATTTCAATGGGTGTATTTATATAGACCAAATTAAAATCATCTTTCCCAATAACAGATTCAGCAAGATGGCGTAATTCTTCTGTCGGGCTTACAAAACAATTGATCGTAATTATTCCACATTGCACTAGTAATTTAGATACTTCAGCTACCCGCCGGATATTTTCTTTACGGTCCTCCGGTGAAAAACCTAAATCGTTGTTGATGCCTGCGCGCACATTGTCCCCATCCAATACATAGCAAAGAAATCCTTTTTCATGCAGGGCTTTTTCTAATGCAATGCCCAGTGTTGTTTTTCCTGAAGCAGGCAATCCGGTAAGCCAGATAACACTTCCCTTTTGTTTTAAAAGAGCTTCTCTGTTGGCTCGCTCAAGCAGCTTATGGAATACGGGAAAGATTTCCAAATCTATAATACTTTATAAATTTTTACTTTAAAACTTTCTATTTTCTGGGCACCATCCAGGTTTTGTTTGATGTATCAATATCGGGCAGCTTATTATCCGGGTCAATGGTTACTATTTCCACCATGGTATGCGAAGGGTAGTGGAATGTCCATTTATCGGAACGTTGCCAAACTTCAACCGGAAGATGTACACGCCCCACTTTGCCGTTGGCCTCTGTTATTTCCACTTCCACCGGCATAGCCATTTGCCCTCTATTGCTAATGGTAATATCAACACCCTGGTATGCGTCGCCATTCACATATTGCACATTGTCCACGGCCTGGTCAAGTTTCCAGTTTTCATAAAACCATTCTTTCCAGAACCAGCTTAAGTCTTCACCTAATGCATCATTCATGCTTCTGAAAAAATCTTCAGGCTGAGGATGCTTGAATGCCCAGTGGTTGATATACTTTTTAAAAGCATAATCAAACCGTTCGGGGCCTACCACTACATCTCGCAATATCTTCAATCCGCTTGCAGGTTTAAAGTAGGCAAGGGTAGAGAGTTCATGCGGTTGTATTACATCGGGATATGTCATAATAGGTTCGCTGCCCGGATGAGTCATAATATCCGTAAGCCTTTTCATGGTACGGTCGTTTTTATATTCCTCATTATTAAAATTCTGGCCCGAATAAATATTGATGAATGTATTAAAGCCCTCATCCATCCAGGCGTATTTGCGTTCATCGGAACCTACAATCATGGGGAACCAATTGTGCCCTATTTCGTGCGTGGTAACAAAGAACAGACCGCCCTTTTTGGCGTGCATATTGCAAAATACAATTCCCGGATATTCCATGCCATTTACGCGTCCCGCCACATTAGACGCGGTAGGATATGTGAAGCAATAGTAGGTTTTGGAATAAAACTCAATCGAGTATTTTAAGTATTCAGTGGCTCTTAGCCAGGTTGTATCGGAAGCCGATTCAACCGGGTAAAAAGACATGGCAAGCGATTTTTTATTATCGGGAAGATTAACCCGGGCAGCATCCCAAATAAATGCTTTTGAGCAAGCCCACGATACATCGCGAGTTTGGCGCATTTTATAATGCCATGTAAGTGTGCCATTGCTTTTGGGCCGTGTAGATGGCTTTGCAATTTCATCAGTAGGAATAATAAATACACTCTTATCACTTTCTTTTGCTTTGTTAAGCCGGTCTATTTCTGTGGAGGTTAATACCTCCTTAGGGTTTTGTAATTCACCTGAACCGGTGACCACCAGGTTGGCCGGTACGGTAAGTGAATAATCAAAATCTCCATACTCCAGGTAAAATTCTCCTGCACCTAAGTAGGGCAATGTATTCCAACCTTGTATATCGTCAAATACTTCCATGCGTGGATACCATTGGGCTATTTCATATATTTTTCCATTTTGAGTTTGGGTAATTCCCATCCGGTCCGAACCATCATTGGGAATTTTAAAACTGTACGCAATCTTCAGGGTTATTTTATCTCCTTTCGGTTTCAACGGTTCTTTCAGCATCACCTGCATGCGTGTGTCGGTAATTACATATTGAGGAGAAACGGTACTTCCATGTTCGGTTATGCTTATAGAATGAATGCTGTCGCCTCCTTCAAATTCAACATTGCCAAAACGGTATCCTCCAACCGGGGTCGACATGTGCCCCCTTGAATGGGTGGTGAATAGATTCTGGTCGAGTTGCAGCCACAGGTAGTTAAGCTCATCGGGGCTATTATTGATATAGGTTATGGTAACTGTTCCGGTAATTGCATCAGCAACAGTATCTAATGTGGTGTTTATTACATAGTCGGCCCTATTTTGCCAATACATGGGGCCGGGTGCCCCGTTTCCACTGCGGTATTCATTGCCGGACTGGTTTAAGAATGTAGGGTCGAATACCTGTTGAGGGTCATATCCGGTTTTGTCCTGCCCTGAAATAGCTGTAACACAAAGAACTAAAATAAATGCGGAAAGAAGTTTTATAGACATGTATGATGTATTGATTAATTATGTGTCGTTTTCAGCTTCATTCTCCTTTACAGGAGCCTTTTCCTGGGGTTCTTCAATAGTGACTTTTACTCTTTGTATCCTTCGCTTATCGGCTGCTTCTATGGTAAATAAGAGGTGTTCGAATTTAATTTTTTCATTTTTCTCAGGTATCCTGCCTGCTACTTCCATGATAAATCCGGCTAGGGTATCGGCTCCTCCTTTATTTGATTGTAAAAGCGTTTCATCCATCCCGATAGTGCGGCAAAAATCGCCCAGCGTTACTTTTCCTTCGAACACATAGTTATAGTCATCCAGCTTTGAAAATACCAGTTTTTCTTCGTCGAACTCATCATTTATCTCGCCTAAAATTTCTTCTACAATATCTTCCAACGTTACTAATCCGGAAGTGCTTCCAAATTCATCTACCACAATAGCAAGGTGCATCCTTTTCTTCCGGAAATCTTCCAGCAAATCGCTTGTTTTTTTGCCTTCGGGCACAAAAAATGGGGGATGCAATAAACTTCTCCAATCAAAAGAATCGTCTTTGTCGGTATGTTTTAATAAGTCTTTGGTATAGAGTATTCCAATAATATTGTCATGAATTAAGCTATATACAGGTATTCTTGAAAAAGCCGAATCTACTGCTTTTGGCAATAATTCCGAAAACTTCATTTCGCGGTTAAATGCAACAATGTCAATACGCGGCTGCATTATTTCTTTCACATCGGTATCGCCCAACTGTATAATATCTTTTAATATTTTTTGTTGTCCTTGCGGAATGTGTTGCGATGCCAGTTCAAGTGCATCAGAAAGATCGTCTTTGGAGAGCTTGCTATTACGGCGCATCAGGTACTTATCCATGAACGAAGTAGATGTGGCAAGTATGGAAGCAAAGGGGTAAAAGAAGGCGCGAATGAAAAATATAAAATAGAGTAGGCTACCTGCTACCTTCACCGGGTTGCCCGATGCATAAGCCTTGGGAATAATGTCGCATAATACCAGCAGGATGAGAGTTACAATAATCACCTGCACAATGAATGCAAGAATGGGATGAGCCATTACATTAAACATATTGCCGGTAAGAAAAGCAGAAAGAATAACAATACTCAGATTGAAAAAATTATTGGCTACCAGTATGGCTGCCAGCAGGTGCTTCGGATTATCAAACAACAAAACTATTTGTTTGTCTTTGCGCGATATAGAGTTTTTTAAACTGTTTTTTTCCACCGTAGTGATGGAAAATAGTGCTGTTTCGGAGCAAGATACCAGGGCCGATAGAATGACAAAAATGAGAATCAATATACCCGCAAATGCTTCGCCAACCTGCAAGGAAATGACATTCAAATAAAAGTGATTCAGTAAGATAGCTGTGCCCAATTCAATAAATCATTACAAATAAAAACCCTTAACTCAACCATGAGCCAAGGGTTAAATATAGCATAAAAAGTATTAAAATGGCAAATCAGCCGGTGGGGCAGATTCTATCTCGTCGGCTGCAGGGGCAGGTGGCATGCTTTCCTGGCTTGCTCCCGGCAACGATTCTCCATTGGTGATTTTGCGTCCTAATATGGTCAGGTTTTCACCTGTTATTTCGGTTGCCCGCTTTTTGGTACCGTCCTTGTCTTCCCATGCCCGGGTCCTGATTCTTCCTTCAATGTATACCTGCATTCCCTTTTTTAGCAGTTTTTCAGCTACTTCTGCCAAGCCACGCCACAACACTATATTGTGCCATTCAGTTGATTCGAACTTTTCTCCCGACCTGCTTTTGTGAACCTCGGTGGTTGCAAGGGGAAAATTTGCAACAGCAATACCGCCTTCCAAATAGCGTACCTCAGGGTCGCGCCCCAGGTTGCCAATCAGAATTACTTTATTTACTCCTGACATGTCTCGTAGTTATTAAACATTAATTTGAATACAAATGTAGAATATTATTAATCCGATTGTCGTTTTTTAACAAAAATAATTGACCCGATATAAGTGGTTATTACCAAAATAACGAAAGGCATAAACCAGGTTTTGACAAGGTTAAAATAAAATGGTTTAAACTACTGGAAAAAGATTAGGGGTCAACAGCCCCGGCAAAAACGTCGATGTTCTTCAGATATTTCCCCGAACGCACCAGGTAACTGTGTGCCGGTTCAGGTGATTGGAATCCTGTATCGTTTAGCAGGCGGGTATTGTCGAATATTTGCCCCAGTTCTGCAAATTCAAGATAAGGCTCTAACGCTGCAAGCAGAATACGCATTTGGTTTACATCATCAAAGATGCTTCTCCAGTAATCTAAATAATCAGCATACTTATATAGTTCGCTGCCTTCCGGTAGTTTGCCCTTTGCCCATAGTTTCATCTGGTTTATCATGGGTTTTGATATAAACTCAAACGGCGGAAGGTTAGGTGAAAATGGTTCAATAGCTTTCATCACTTTACCCGAAGTGGTATAGGAGTTAGGCCCCGAAGAAATATGATAAACCCCATGCTTGCGGGAGGCGAATAAAAGTGCTACAATAGAGTTAGAGGCGAAATCAACCGGTATTACATCCAGTGCAGAGTCTCCATTTACTGGTACCAGGCGAAGAATGTTAGCTGTTTCAATAGCCCAAAGTATTACATAGGAACGAGGCAGCCAATCGCGGCTGTCGCCCATAATGATGGAAGGCCTAACAATCAATACCTTTTCTTTTGGAAGATGTTGCCCCAGTAATATTTCGCCCATCATTTTGGTGTAAGTATACTTTACCACATGATGCACTTTGGTATTAGGCGATTCATCTTCTTTCACTACCCGTTGCGTAGCTTCCTTTCCGCAAATGGTAGCAGTACCTACATATACAAATGTTTCAAGATTCTGGAGCGTGAGCGACCATTTTATCAATTCATTAACACCTGATATATTTACTTGCTCTACAATTTTGTCATATATCTTAGAGAAAGAAGTGTTGGCAGCAGAGTGAATGATAATATTGGTATCTTGTATAGTCTTATTGGAAAAAAGCACATGCGAAAAATCGTGTTCGCCAATGTTTCCCAATACCGGGATGATTTTTTTAGGATCGAATTCATCGCCATGCAATTCGAAAACGTGTTTCAGGCGCAGGATGGCGTGTTCTTCGGAAAGGGCGCGAACCAGGCAGTAAATCTTATTTACTTCTTTATGTTTAGAGAGGCTTACGAGTAGTTCGCCGCCCAGAAATCCTGTACTTCCAGTTAAAAAAATATTCATCCCCGTTCAGTCTATAAGTTCTAATCCTAAAATGCCTAAAACAATAAATAACAATGATATAATCTTCATAGGGGATACCGGTTCTTTAAACCAAATTATTCCTATAACTGCAATAATGGCTGTTCCTGCGCTGGCCCAAATAGCATATACAACACTTACTTGATCTACCTTTTGCAATACCAATACAAGTGCTGCCAATGCTAATCCGTAAAAAACAAATACCAATATGGAAGGTACTAATTTGGAAAAACCATCAGCGTATTTCATGCAAATGGTTCCCAACACCTCAAAAATAATTCCTAATGCTAAATAGAGCCAGTACATGGATGAGACAGACTTAATTTGCTATGGTTTAATTTGATATAGTAGCTTTGTGTTTTGGTACTGCCTTGTTACAGGCCGCGGACAAAAGTATACATTTTTAAGTATGGGTAAGACTAATAATAACAGAAATAGCATAGTAACAGGCCTTACCACGCTCCAAACAAATGCATCTGTCTACTATTCAGGCGTTATTGATGCGCAGGTTATTTCACGACTTTTAAATGAAATAGAAAGTTGCCTTATTTCTTCCTGCATAAAAGATCGCAGAAAGAGCGAAGTGATAGCCATTGCCACCGAGCTGTTGCAAAACATATATCATCATTGTCCACTTAATGCGGATGCAGGTAAAGATTCACCCATGTTTTTGCTGGAAGAAAAAGAAGATATATATATGCTTACTACCTCTAACCTCATTGAAAAAAGCAACGCCCCATTACTGAGGAAACAAATCGCTGAATTGAACTCATATACTGCAGAAGAACTGACCGGCCGTTATCGCGAGGTATTGAATAATGGAAAGTTGAATAACCAATGCGCCGGCCTCGGGTTGATAGATATATTGCGGAAATCTGGCAATCCTATTGCAGCTAACTTCGAGACGATAGACAATAAATATACACGACTGACTGTTAATGTGTCCATACCATTGAATAAATGAATAAAATAGAAATAGAAGCTACGGCCGATACTCCGGCTGTGAAATTTTATCCTAACCAGGGGGAACTTGAAATAAAGGGAAAATCCATTTCTGAAAACTCAGTTAAATTTTATCGCCCGCTGATTGAAAGCGTTGAACAGTATTTGTTCAAACCTGTTTCACCTACGCTTGTTCACATTCACTTCGACTATTTTAATACGGCTTCCGCCAAGTGTGTTATTGAAATATTGAAAAAGCTGGAAAGCCTGCCTAAAAAGGGAATTAAAGTAGAAGTAAACTGGTATTACAAGGCCGATGTGCCCAGCAGCTATCATGCAGGTATGGATTATAAGTCCATCCTAAATCTTGATTTTAAAATGGTGAAGGTGTAAGAAAGTATTTCTTATCGTATCAGTTGAAGAAAACCCTGTTTGCGGAAAGAATACCCATCGTCGCAGGTGGTTCTTACAATGTAATAATAAACTCCTGCCGGTGCATCTCCACTTCCTTTAACTTTTCCATCCCACGGAGAAGTTGGATCGGTAGAATGAAACACTTCCTGTCCCCATCGGTTATATATGGCTATGTCATATAGCGACATATATTCTACCTTAATAAGATACGTATCGTTTACGCCGTCCCCATTCGGGGTAAATACATTGGGTATATAAAAATCTCTGCAAGGTATAACTACATCAACAGCAATAAGTGAACTTTTTGTACACCCTTGTTTCGATGTTGTAATTAAAGTATAAACAGTTGTTACAGTTGGGTTTACTGTTGGATTAGGGCAGGTGTCGCAGCTTAGCCCCGTAGGAGGTTCCCAATAATATTTGCTTGCTCCGCCGCCGTTTAAAGTAACCGTGTCGCCTATGGAAATAGTATCACTACAGCAAGCATAACCGATCAAGGAGTCAATAGTTATCTTTTTGAAGAGAGTTATGCAGTTCTTTCCATTGTTTATCATTACAGAATATGAACTATCAGAAAAAGAATTTGCAGGCACAACAATCGAACTGGTAGTGGCTCCTGTATTCCATAAATAAGTGCCTCCTCCACTGGCATCTAATACAATAAGTCCACCCAAGCAAATTTCACCTGCTCCCGTAATGTTTCCAACACCGGCAGGTTTAACATACAGCGTAAATGAAGTATCCATATAACATTTTCCGTTAAACCCTGTTACAGTGAACGACTCCGATTGGGTAGGGTTTAGCTTAATGGAACTGGTTGTTTGCCCGGTACTCCATAGGTATGATTTAGCTCCGGTGGCTGTTATGACAACAGGAGTGCCGATACAACCTGTATCTCCACCTGAAACTTCAAGATGTACACTAGATGAGAGGACAGTAACCAATTTGGTAACAGGATTGGAGCAACCGGAATTTTTCCCTGTTAATGTAACTGAATATTTTCCAGCAGATTTATAGATATGATAAGGGTTTATTTTGGCAGAAGTATTTTGATTTCCTGAGGAAGGATCGCCGAAATTCCACTGATAAGAAGTTGCCCCTGTCGAAAGATTGGTGAAACGAACGGTATCACCGGCACAAGCAGTATCGGCCAGAAACAATGGGGTTATATCGCTATCTACCACTACCGTAATCAGCTTATCGGCTCCGCAGCCATTGTAAACCTCCTGTAAATTAACCACATAAGTACCAGGTCCATTATACTGCCAAGTAGCATTAACAGTAGAATCTTCGAGTGTACCTGTGTTATAAAAGTCCCAATAAAAATTAGCCCCATTTAGCGGGTTAGATGTGTTGGTAAATGTGGTTAATGCGCCTACGCATACAGTATCGCCTTTAAAATTAGGATTGGGGGGAGGACCGGCCTTTTTCCCAATTTTGATGGTTATAGTATCATTACAAGTAGCGCCTGTAAATGGCGTTACCACAAGTGTATAAGTACCCACGCTATCTACATTTATTTGTCGGAGTGTATCACTTCCCCGTATACTTTTAGTAGGTCCTGTCCAAAAATAATGTCCTTCCCCGGCAGGGCCGGTTAAAGTAATACTGTCTTGTCCGCAGAAATTAGGGGATGAAGCCTGAATCTTTAAAGGCGAACAGGAAGCATCTATATAAGCATATCCAAAATGTCCTCCGGCAGCGCAATCACCAACCTCAAAAACAACGGTTACACATTGTCCTATGTATTTTGTAAGGGGCACATTCACCATGGTCCAGTTCTTATAATAAACTGTAAATTGTTCACATCCAAAAGGATAATTATATTTTGGGATACTATCGAAACTCTGGGTTCCCTTGCTGCCCGAAACAACTACATATTCCCCACAATGGGGTATTGTATCACCATTCTGGTCAATCAGGGCTATTTTAAAAAATGGCTGTTGAAAAAAGTAATGTTGGGGGTTGGCTAAAAAAACAGCATACTGATAAGTAAAATTAGCATTGAATGCACCTACTTTAAAAGTTTGCGACAAGATGGATACGCCATAATTAATTTCAGTGCTGTCTCCCAGCATAACAGAATAGTGGCCCCCGTAAGGCGACACAACCGGAATAGAAGGAACAAGAGCATCGCCCCTGCTGCCTGAAGTTATATTTACCTGGTAATCAGGAGTGGGATTCGGACCAAAACAACCCTGGTTTAGAGGAACGTAGAATCCATTGGTAGATGTCAATACGTCGTTGGCCGCATGTTTCACTGCACCAGCCAACCCTCCTGTAATATTTGTAATGTTAAATGAATTGCCATTTGAGGATGATTCATTTACACCATAATAGGCATACCAGCCTGAAAGGTTCCCTGATTCAAAGTCAACATTAGTGCAGGCAGAATCGCATAACTGCGACAGCATAGGTGCCCGGTAATTCCTGTATTCGTCTACTGAGGAGGGATAGAGCTGCTCTATCTTTTGGAAATTTTTATAAAGTGCAGAAAAGTTTTTTCCTAATATGTCCTCATAGGTTGTTATATTTTCTTCGGTTATTTTTCCGGTACCGATTTTGTTCATGAAATCGCCACGCAACGAATCCACATTTTTTTCGGAAAACCTCCTAAATACATTGAATTCCTGGTCGTTTACACCTGAGCTTAATTGGAATTTATTTATGGCTGAGAACCAATGCTCGTAAAGTGTTTCAAAAGTTTCCCCCGAAACAGATGACTGGCTGAATAGTTTATTATTGTTACATAATAAAATACATGTCCAAAAAAACGTAAAGAAAAGTAGTTTTTTATGCTTCATCAGGTAGACGACTATTCAATATCCGTAGTTCTTTATAGCTCAAATATAGGACTTTTTGCAATATCAGGGCAATTTATAAGAATGCATTAGGAATTATTTAGAATAAGTAAATAATCTCCATGACACTATGACGAAACATTTTCAGTAAGCGTTGGGTATTTTTTAACATTTGGTTTGTAAATAGCGCATTGTTTGTAATAAACTGTTTAAGTTTGCCTGAGAATTTTTACTGCATGATAAATAAAATTGAACACATAGGAATAGCCGTAAAAAGCGTTGAACAGGCTAATGAAATATACACCCAATTACTGGGTGTTAACCCATATAAACAAGAAGAAGTAGCATCGGAAATGGTTACTACTTCTTTTTTCAAAATAGGCGGTAACAAAGTGGAGTTATTGGAGGCAAAATCGCCCGAAAGCGCTATTTCAAAATTTATTGAAAAGCGGGGCGAAGGGCTTCACCATATTGCTTTTGAGGTAGATGATATTGTAGCCGAAATGAAAAATTTAAAGCAACTCGGATTCACTTTATTATCTGATAAACCCAAACGCGGGGCCGATAATAAACTAATTTGCTTTGTACATCCTAAAAGTGCCAACGGTGTGCTGGTAGAGCTTTGCCAGGAAATGAAGGGGAAATAGGTCCAGTACTTACGCTTTCTTTCTTAAGGATAATTTGGTGATATTCCTACCTATATAATAAGCTGCTAATAAGGGAATCAGTAAGAATTTAACAGATACTTGAGGAGTGCTGAACGTATTAAATAAGATAAGTAATATAGCCAGCAGGATAATAAAACTAATATCTAAGATAGTTGATTTTTTCATCGCATCAATATGTTTTTATCGTTCACAATCAATTCATAATTTCTCCCCAAATATAGTGGAAAATTCTTAACCCCATGCCCGGCGGGGAAGCCAAAGCACACAGGATAGGAGTATTCTTTTACAGCATCCAATATAATTTGTTCGGCTGTTTTTCCAAAAGGAATGGCATTGTCTTTCATTCCTGAAAAATCTCCAATAACTAATCCTTTGAGAGTTGCCAGCTTACCACTTCGTTTCAACTGCATCATCATGCGGTCAATGTGATAAAGGTATTCATCCAAATCTTCCAGAAAAAGAATTTTGCCTTTAGTATCTATATCTGATGGGGTTGCAGCCAGTGCGTACAAAAGAGAAAGATTACCTCCACATAACACGCCTTTTCCAGCACCTTGCCTGTTTAATGAATAAGCGGGTAAAGTATATTCATTTAATTCTCCGAATAATGCCTTGCGCAATAATTCAGTTGACTCTGCATCTTTACTAAAATTGATTGGCATAGTGCAGTGGAGAGTCTGTGTATCAAACTGGGTTTGAATGTGGTTATGGAAAACGGTAACATCGCTGAATCCGGTAATCCACTTAGGTTTTTGACTGAACCGGGTAAAATCGAGCTTATCAATAATCCGTACTGAACCATATCCTCCACGGGCCGATAAAATAGCGTTTACTTCTTCACCATCCAGCATCTGTTGCATATCAGCAAGGCGATCTTCATCAGTTCCAGCAAACTGGTTGTCGATGGAATAAATATGTTTTCCTAATTTCACCTTAAGTCCCCAACTTTCCAGTTGCCTAATGGCGGGGTTCAATTCTTCGGCTGAAATTTTCCGCGCCGGTGCAACTATTCCAATGCAATCGCCCGGTTTTAAAAATGGGGGAGGGGTGAGGTTTAGTTTTGTCATATAGGTTATAGGCATCAAAAATGCAGATTTTTCAGGAAACACAGATATTGGTCTATAGGAATATTGGGTATGTCGTTCAAAATAACGAAATAGTGTAATAATTACGCAAGCTATTGCCGAAATTACTATACTTGCGATGTATAAATAAACAATGGTTACACTTACAACTCACGGGGTAAAAATAACGGTACACAGCAGTTATGAAGAGGCTCATTCAAGACCTACGAACCGCTATTTCATTTTTTCATACCGGATAACCATTGAAAATAATACATCCAATACCATACAATTGCTTAGGCGCCACTGGTATATATTCGACAGCATGAATGGCTGGAGTGAGGTGGAAGGAGAAGGGGTTGTATCGCAAAAACCTATCCTCTATTCGTCGGAAGAATATCAATACGAATCATTTTGTCCCCTGGTAAGTGAAGCAGGAAAAATATACGGAACGTATTTGATGCAAAATAAAACAGACCGGACTACGTTTTTAGTAGATATCCCGGTTTTTAAACTAGTAGCTCCTTGTAAAAATAATTAATTGTTTCCTGAAAATCATGTATAAACGTTTTCATATATTCATCTTGTTTTGCGGTTTGTCTTGTTTCATACAACATACCTGCAGTGCTCAGAACCGGGTAAAAATGCATGGCCAGTTAGTACAGTTTTCGGGTATAGTAGTAGATCGGGACAGTGTACAGAAGGTTCCCTATGTAGCCATATTGGATAAACGTTCCAGTTCAGGATGCATGTCCGATAATTCAGGCTATTTTTCATTCATTGCCATCCCGGGCGATACAGTTATATTCCAGGCTATCGGGTTTAAAACCAATTATTATGTTCTGCCAGACACCTTATCGACCGATCGATACTCTTGGATACATGTGATGGTAAAAGACACAACAACTTTAAAAGAATTCAGGTTTTATTCCTGGCCCTCGAAAGAGGCTTTCAGGTCTGCCTTCCTGAAATTGGATATACCCAATAACGATCTTGACCGTGCTCGCTCAAACATGGCGCTTGCCGCCTTGCATGCCCGTTATGGCAGCGATTTTCGCGAACCTGGACTCAATTCCATGCAGACCATGCAACAGGAGTATGATAAATTGTATTATGCCGGGCAGTTACCTGCTAATAACCTGCTGAACCCCATAGCCTGGGGCAAGTTTATACAGGCATGGAAGGATGGGACACTCAATGTTCAGTAAACCCGGAATATTGAGTACATTTATCCCCATAATCCAATAATAGCAACATTAATTTTTAATTCCACGTTGACGAAGGTGATAAGGAATAACGCTAAGTTTTTATATGTTGCATCCTTGTTGCTTTTCTCTTTTTGCCGATTAGGAGTTTGCCAAAAAACAGCTACTATCTATGGAGTAGTAAAAGACACATCCGGACAACCGGTTGGCGCCGTTACCATTGGTATCCTGAATAGTACTGAACAAGCTATTACTTCCGACAGCCTTGGCCGGTTTTCTTATATGGTTCCGGCAGGAAAGGACCTCCAACTGGTTTTTTTTCGCGAAGGATATGTAATGCAGTACCTGAAGGCAAAATTAACTGAAGGCGAGAAAATGCAATATAACCCCTCGCTCCATTACTCTCCCAGTGTTATGATAGATACTGCGAGGATAATGGGGATGAAACATAATTCGGAGGGAATGCAGGAATTAAATACCGATGTAGTGAATTCAATACCCACGCCTTCGGGTGATTTTATGGCTCTTCTTTCAACAGCCGGGCTCGGCGTGGCTACCCGTAGCGAAATGGGGTCCGATTATTCGGTGCGTGGCGGAGGATATGATGAAAACCTGGTATATGTGAATGGCATTGAAGTATACCGTCCTTTCCTGATACAATCTACCCAGCAAGAGGGGCTCAGTTTCATTAATCCCGACATGGTTTCGTCGGCTTATTTCTCAGCCGGGGGATTTGAAGCAAAATATGGCGACAAGCTTTCTTCTGTGCTCGATGTTACCTATAAAAAACCAACCGCTTTTGCTGCATCTGCTTCCGGCAGCTTGCTAGGGGGAACAGAACATGTTGAAGGGGTTAGCAAAAATCATCGTTTTACTATTACGGAGGGATTCCGTTATAAAACCAACCAATATTTGCTTAATACCCTCGATGTTCAGGGATCTTATAAACCTAAGTTTTACGATGGTCAACTATATATGACCTATGCTATTACCGACCGCCTTGAACTGGATGTGCTGGGTAATTTCTCTGCTAATATTTACCAATTTATTCCACAAAGTCAAACCACCTCTTTTGGAACAGTTAGCCAGGCATACCAATTGCAGGTGTATTTTCAGGGGCAGGAACTGGATGAATACTATGCTATAACCGGAGCCACATCGTTGAATTATCATGCAAGTGACAAAGTAAACCTTAAGCTTATCGCTTCAGCTTATAATGATAATGAGTCGGAAGATTATGATATTGAAGGCGATTACCTCATCAGCCAGTTAAATACCAACACAGGAAGTTCCAGTTTAGGTAAACCGGCCTATGGTATTGGTGTTGGAGCCTACCTAAACCATGCCCGAGACGAGTTAAATGCGAAGGTATATAGTATTCAACAACAGGGCACATGGGCATATGATGGGAGCAATAAGCTTTTGTGGGGTGCCACATTACAACATGAAGTAGTAACCAGCCAAATCAGTCAGTGGAATTTTATTGATTCATCGGGCTATTCGCTTCCATTTAATCCATATTCCCTCGAACTTCAAAATGTGGTAAAAGCTTTTGATACGCTTCAATCGAACAGGATGCTGGGTTTTGTTGAAAATATTAACAAGTGGCATGGTTCTGATAATTCTACCCTTATTATTACTGAAGGAGTAAGGGCAAACTATTGGGATGTAAACCACCAGACAGCTATTAGTCCCAGGGCTTCTATAGCATATAGGCCCGACTGGAAAAGAGATGTTTTGTTCCGTCTGTCAGGCGGTTTGTATTACCAACCCCCATTTTACCAAGAGTTGATAGATATGTATGGAGTAATGCACACCAATGTGAAAGACGAAGAATCTATACATTACGTGCTGGGCAGCGATTATAATTTTAAAGCATGGGGACGCCCATTTAAATTAACTACCGAGGCTTTTTATAAGCAATTGGTAAGTGTTATTCCGTATGAATTAAACGATGCATGGGTAAACTATTATCCCACCCAAACAGCACACGGATATGCGGCGGGTATTGATAGTAAGATTGGTGGAGAATTTGTATCCGGTATGGAATCGTGGGCAAGTGTTTCTCTTTTAGATGCCCGCTACACCATTAACAATGCTTTTTACACCGTTGATTATAATACTTACGGTGAGGTGATAACACCCGGCGTCGCCGACAAAACCACTGCATATACTCAGCAATTCCCGGTAGGGCAATTGCCCATGCCCCTCGACCAACGGGTAACGTTCAGTATGTTTTTCCAGGATTATCTGCCGAAATTTCCCAATTTTAAAGTCTACCTGAACTTGGTATTTGGTACCGGTGTTCCATTCGGTCCTCCCAACAACCTATACGGCGATACACTTAGAACCCCATTTTATGAAAGGGTTGACATTGGCGGTTCATATCTTATACTGGGAAGAAAAGGACAAAAGAATAATCATGGTGTTGCCAAATATTTCAAAAGGATGTGGATCGGGGTACAGGTCTTTAATTTGCTGCAGGCGAACAATGTTATTTCGTATGAATGGATTGAAGATGTTAAAGGAAATAAATATGCAGTACCCAATTATCTTACCGCCCGCGAGGTTAACGTAAGATTGATGATTGAATTATAAAGGCTGTCAAGCTGTAATAAATTTACATCTAATTATATAGATAAAGTATATAAAATAATACTATCTGCCAATAGATAGTATATTTGTAACGGTGTCAATAAAAAGCACATTAAACCTTTCATTGCCTTTTTATTCTAACGCAATAAAATTAATAATATGAAAACAAAAATTACTCTAATTATGCTAATGCTTTCTGTGTATTGTATCAAAGCATATTCTCAACTGACGGTTGACTCCATTGCGATTGTCAATTCCTCTTCCAGTTGTACCTGCACAGGTAGGGCTACTGCTTATGTATCGAAAGGATATCCTCCTTACACATATAGCTGGACTAATGGAGAAATGGGTAAACGCGATACTGATTTGTGCCCCGGCAATTATACCTTGATTTTATATGATGCCCATGGCGACAGTACCGGTATGCGTTTCCGCATAGGTCCCGCTCTTCTGACAGTTGCTATTTTTTCTAATGGTGCCGGGTGTTCTGATACAGCGGGAGCAGCTAATACTTTCGCCCGTGGCGGAACAATGCCGTATACCTATTCATGGGCTCCGGGCGGAGCCACCACAGCCGCTCTCTCGCATCTTTCAGCAGGTACCTACACCATTACTGTTAAAGATGCCGGTGGATGTACTACTACAGCAAGCACAATCATTACCTCTTCCTTGCTATTCGGAACAAGGAGTTTGAATGCGACATGCAATGGAAGCAGCAACGGTATGGCTTTCGTAACCAATATAAACGGTGGACATCCTCCTTATACATATAGTTGGGCTCCTTCAGGCGGCACTCGCGATACAGCTAAGGGCTTAAGTGCCGGTAATTATACTGTAACGGTAAAAGATTCTACCGGATGTACAGGCACAGTGGCTGTGATTGTTAACCAACCTCCTGCTTTGGTTGACAGCGCAACTTCTATGGGGGCGCCCTGCGGAAGCAATTATGGTACTGCAACCGCCATTGTAGGCGGTGGGTCCCGTCCGTATAATTATTTATGGTCGAGCGGAGCCACTACGGCAAGGGCTTCTAACTTGTCTGCCGGCACATATTCCGTTACTATTACCGATAGGAATGGTTGTACCGCTTCCACATCAGTTACAGTGGGCATATCAGGTCCAGCCCCTACTATTGCTATTGTGAACGACTCCTGCAATGGTAAAAGCGACGGAAGCGCTACAGTTACCAATATAACAGGCGGAGTAAGCCCTTATACATATAGCTGGGCTCCATCTGGGGAGACTACTAATTCTGCGACTGGCCTCTCTGCAGGTACGTATACTCTCACTATTAAAGATGCCGGAGGATGCAGCGGCACAACGCTGGTTACATTGCGACAACCTCCTGCTATGACCTTAGTAGTGGATACAGTGGGCGCTACAAATGGATGCAACGGTGTAGCTAATATCACTATTACAGGCGCCAATGGTCCGCTTATCTTTACCTGGTCAGTGCCCCATAATACTACTATTACTTCGCGTACCACAGCAGTAACGGATAGCCTTTGTGCAGGCAAGTATTTACTATGTGTTACCAATAGAGCCGGTTGCACCATATGCGACAGTGTATTTATTTCAGGGAAAGTGGCCACAGATGTAACCCAATTAAGAAATACCAGCTTGGCTATTAACTTGTACCCCGATCCTGTGCGAACCCAGTTGACTGTAGAGTTCAGTGGTATAAACGCTGAAGCTTGCCAGTTAGAAGTATATGATATGCTGGGCAGGGAGGTGATGCAACAAAGCAATATCGCCGTTGAATCCGGTAAATCAATCTTGTTAAATGTTTCCGGTTTACCCCAAGGCGAGTATATGTTACGCATCAGCAACAGCAGTTTAAATGAATACCACCCCTTTATAATAGCACATTAAAAGACCGACAAAAGCGCAAAAGAGGCCGCCTGTATATACAGCGGCCTTTTTTGTTATGATATTTACCGGGAATTTTTCACAAATATTTCAAGAGTTTCTCTCTAATCAAATGGGAAATATTAAATTCGCAGCCCATTTCGAGAAATCGGGCCCATAGCTCAGACGGTTAGAGCAGTCCCGACCGATAGTCGGGATTGGCTGAGGTTAAAGAAACAAAATCTCATTTTTAGCATTTGGTTTTTTACACGTATATACTACAATCTGAAGATACTGGAGGATTATATATAGGCTATACTTCCAATATGGAAAGAAGGCTATGGGAGCACAATACATCAACAGGGAAGTATACCAGTAATAAAGGGAGGTGGAATGTACTTTTCTACAAAGAATTTATAAATAAGCGTGACGCGATATCCTTGGAAAGACAACTAAAGGGATGGAAAAATAAAACCCGTATTCTAGAGTGGATTGAAAGAGAGAAAAGAAATAAGGATAGTTAGAAGTCTTTGCGACGCACAATTTTCACAAATATTTGAAGAGTTTCGCTTTAATCAAATGGGAAATATTAAATTCGCAGCCCATTTTGAGAATTCGGGCCCATAGCTCAGACGGTTAGAGCAGCGGACTCATAATCCGTTGGCCGTAGGTTCAAGTCCTACTGGGCCCACCAAAAAGAAAAGCACCTACATTAATGTAGGTGCTTTTCTTTTTGGTGGTGTGCGATTTTGGTATAAGGCACTCTCTTTGCTCTTATATGAAGTGATTCCTTAGTTCAATAAGGCACCTGCTTTTACATAAATGCCTTTTCGCAAATAACTACCAATAGACCAATAAGAGAAAATATTACTAGGTACATTTCGCAATAGAAGCTCTATTGGTTCAAGGGCATAACCTTTATATCCCAATAGATATTTTTTCCTGAATACAAACGATCGCAATTCAGCAAAACATAGTAAAGATGTAAGATTGATTGAGAAAGGTGTAAGGGTTTAAAGATCGAATAACTCAACCTTTGCACGATTAATCAAGAAGGACATTTCATCTATTCATTCATCTGCATAACTCTGTTGTATTTGTCATTTATACATATGTATATATGTCATATAAAAGATATAAAGCAATAAATGCAAAGCCTGATATAAATCATATTGCATTACGACAATAGTCATGACTCGCCCCTAACTCTGCAGGTAGTTTTGCAGCATCATAATTCAGCAATCAATTAAAATTTTATATAATGAAAGCGCTAATTTATCACGGTATTGACAAAAAAGACTGGGAAGAAAAACCTAAACCAACCATTAATAAAACAACGGATGCCGTTGTGAAAATTTTGAAAACTACTATCTGCGGAACTGACCTGCATATAATGAAAGGCGATATGCCTGCAGTTACAGATGGCCGGATTTTAGGCCATGAAGGGGTTGGAATAGTAGAAGAAGTAGGAAGTTCTGTAAGTAATTTTAAAAAAGGAGACCATGTTATAATATCTTGTGTTACCTCGTGCGGGAAATGTGAATATTGCAAAAAAGGCATGTATTCGCATTGTGAAGACGGGGGCTGGATACTTGGCTACATGATCGACGGTACACAAGCGGAGTACGTTAGGATACCTCATGCCGATAACAGCCTTTATCATATCCCTGCCGGTTCAGACGAAGAAGCCTTGGTGATGTTGAGTGACATTCTGCCTACTGGTTTTGAGTGCGGTGTTTTAAACGGCCAGGTAAAACCGGGCGATACCATAGCCATTATTGGTGCAGGCCCTGTAGGACTAGCTGCATTACTAACTTCTCAATTCTATACCCCCGCAGAAATTATTATGATAGACATGGACGATAACCGCCTTGCTGTAGCAAAAAAATTCGGCGCCACACAAACCGTAAATAGTAGCGATGGAAAGGCAGTAGAAAAGGTTATGAAACTTACCCATAACAGGGGAGTTGATGTAGCCATAGAAGCTGTTGGAATGGAGGCCACTTTCGAAATATGTTCAGACATAATTACAGCAGGCGGGCACATTGCCAATATTGGTGTTCACGGAAAAAGTGTAGCGCTCCACATGGAAACACTTTGGTCGAAAAATATAACCATTACCACTCGCCTTGTTGACACAGTTACCACGCCGATGCTTTTTAAAACTGTGCAATCAAACAAATTACAGCCTAAACAATTGATTACGCATCATTTTAAATTAAGCCAAATTATAGAAGCGTATGATACGTTCGGGCATGCGGCAAAAGAAAAAGCCTTAAAAGTTATACTAACTAACGAATAAGGTTTAAAGTCTCAATAAAATCAGCATAAACATAAAATCATGAAAAAGATAGCTAAGTCAGCTTTAATCGCCGGAATCGTACTATTACTCCTCAGTGTTTTGGGGTTATATATTACCATTTGGTTTTTCCCCAACCTTGCCGAGCAATATTTCGATCCTGCATTTGATATGCAATCGAGCAAGGTGATGATATATTTCATCCATCCATTCATCATCAGTTTTGCACTTGCCTGGTTTTGGGAACGTGTTAAAGGATTGTTGAAAGGTTCGTTCATCACCCGCGGCATTGAGTTCGGATTGCTGTATGCCTTAATTGGAACATTTCCGGTAATGTGGCTTATATACAGCGCCATGAATATATCCATCGAAATGGTTGCAACCTGGCTTGTATTTGGCGTATTGCAAGGTATAATCAGCGGGCTGATTTTTGAAAAAATGAATCCATAATAATTAGATAAAAAGAAACATGAAATCATTAATGAAAATAGTTGTTGTAGCAATTGGGCTGTTCTCTATCAGCGCTACTGCCATGGTCGAAAATAAATACGCCCTGTCGAAAAATTATTCAGTGAGTATTATCGGCACTTCCAATCTTCATGGTTGGAATGAGTCTGTTAAAACCGTAACAGGAAGTTGTAATATAAGCTGGAACCAGGATGGAAGCTTTGACTTGGAAAAACTTTACATGAGTATGGAAGTAAGTTCCATTAAAAGCACGGAAGGCGGGATTATGGACCGGAACACCTACAAAGCATTGAAGGCAGATAACTATCCGGAAATTATATTTTCCCTGGCAAGTCCTGTTAAAGCTGAGGCATCTGCAAATAGTATTTCAGCAAAAGGATTCCTGACTATTGCGGGAGTAACGAAACCAATTACCATGCAAGTAAAAATAGCTTTGCAGGGACAAGGCAATTTAACAGTTGAAGGAGCACAAACTATAAAAATGACAGATTATGGCATTACTCCGCCAACTGCTCTTTTCGGAACATTAAAAACCGGTGATGTCATCACCATAAACTTTAAAACAAGCTTTACTCAAACCGCAAATTAATAAATGCAATTATTCTCAATTAAAATTAATAAATTATGAAAATACCCCTAAAATTATTATCTGTAACAGCGATTGTAGCTTTTAGCCTTTCCGCTTCTGCTCAAGAACAAGAAATGCAATATTTCCGTCCTGATAGCAAAAATGGGCTCAATGTTTTTGAAACCACTAAAAATGATTCCACTCCATTTACAAAAATGAAAGTGCAAGTTGGCGGCAATTTTGAAATGGCTTTCCAGGGATTACGGGATCAGAACAGTGCCGTACCGCTAACGGAAGCACCGTATAAAGGCAATGTGAACTCCCTCATTCCTCTTATAAATGGTTTTGACTTACCTATGGCTAACTTGAATATTGACGCGCAGTTAGCTGACGGAATCAGGGTAGACCTCACTGTTTACCTTGCTTCAAGGCATCATGAAGATACCTGGGTAAAGGGCGGATATGTTCAATTTGATAAACTGCTTTTCCTCCATAGCAACTTTATTAATAATATTATGAAGAGTGTTACTATTAAAGCAGGACAATTTGATTTGGATTACGGAGATCAGCATTTCCAACGTTCGGATGGGGGCAACACTATTTACAATCCTTTCATAGAAAATTATATTATGGATGAATTTGCCACTGAAACCGGGACTGAAATATATTACCATAATAAATGCGGCTTTTTTGTAATGGGTGGAATGACGAATGGAGAATTGGATCCTACTGTAATAGCAGCTACTAAAATTGATTCGGCAACCCACCAACCCAATAATTACGACCCTGCATTTCATGGAAAAATTGGGTATGACAAACAACTGAGCAGTGATTTCAGGCTCAGAATAACAGCATCGGGCTATACGGACCAAAGCGCAAGCGGCAATACATTATTCGGTGGCGACCGTACGGGCTCACATTATTTTGATGTAATGTCGAACCAAAATATTGCAAACGGAACAACCCTTAGTGATGCGAATGACTACAACCCATTTTCAGGGAGATATAATCCGGGTTTCACTGAACAGGTGCAAACATTCATGGGTAATCTTTTTCTAAAATACAAAGGATTGCAATTCTTCGGAACATATGAAATGGCACAAGGCAGAACAATAACTGAAGTAACTGACCGCAAGGCAACCCAATATGCAGCAGATTTAGTTTACAGGTTTCCTGCACATAAAGAAAACTTTTGGGTAGGTGTTCGTTACAATTCAGTAACCGCAACTATGTTTGGCGACCCCAATTCTGTGACCATTCAACGTGAAGCAGCTTCCGCAGGATGGTTCATTACCAAAAATATTATGATGAAGGCAGAATATGTAAACCAGATTTATCTTAATTATGCCAGCACCAATATCCTTAATGGAGGAAGATTTGACGGGTATATGCTGGAAGCTTCTATTGGGTTCTAGTGATCTATCTTCGCTCACAATAAGAAAAGCACTTGCAGCAATGCAGGTGCTTTTTTATTTATAGGTATGCGATTTTGGTGGTCGGTATTTTTAAAATTGAAGGTGAAATCGGGCCGCTGCTCTAACCGTCCGGGCCATGACTAATATCATTGTAATTTCCTAACAAGAAGTTAGATATTTCATAACTTTGCTCCACTTTAAAATGCCCCATAGGGATGCATATGAATTTATGAATCAACAAGTTCCTAAACATATTAATACCGTCATTTTTGATCTTGGCGGAGTATTGTTCGATATTGATTACAGGCTTACCCAGGAGGCTTTCCAAAAACTGGGTAGTACAGCCGATTTTCAAACTGTATATTCCCAACAAAAACAAGCCGGTATTTTTGACGAAATGGAAAAGGGTAACATTTCTCCTGCACAGTTCAGGGCCGGGCTTCGCGAATGGCTGCCTTCTGCCGTCACCGACGAACAAATTAACAGCGCATGGAATGCCATTTTAGTGGGTTTTCGTGCAAGAGAAATAGCGTTGCTAAGCAGGCTAAAGGAACGATATGATATTTTTCTGCTTAGCAATACCAATGAAATTCATTTAGGCCAGGTGCTGGAGATGATAAAGATGCATCCGCCAGGCGATATGGATAAAATTTTCACCAAAGCATATTATTCCTGTCGTATGGGCTTGCGTAAACCAGATAGATCTATTTACGAAGTGGTGATACAAGAGAATAAGTTGAATCCTTCTACTACAATATTTATCGACGATTTGCTGCCAAACCTCGAAGGCGCCCAGTTAGCAGGACTTCAAACATTGCATTGTACTCCATTAGTAAAGCTGGAAGAATATTTCGGAGAATAACTAGTATTCAGATTGATTTTTCCTTACCTGTTTCCGAACGCATATCCCATTTTTGATTTTCATGTAGTGTGCTTATCGTTTCCATTTCCTCCGGTAAATTTTTGAAATATATTCTCAGCAGTTGATTTAATACGGTTGCGTTTCCATTATCAACCATTTTAAGAGCCTTCTCCAGTAAACTTTCTTTCATTTTCCCAAAGGAAATATCTTTTATGTTTACCACTTCTTTTTCATAGGCGCTATCTTCCAATAGCCACTTATAATGTGTGCGGACAGATATTTCGGCCTGTTTAGCTGCTGCTGTAATATTTCCGAAATTAGCCTCAAGAGCCCCAATCATGGCTTGTTTTTTTAGTTGAGTGGCTATTGCTGAATTCTGTCCCATTTTTTTAAGTTTGCTGCAAAACTATATGCTAAGAAAGTGCTTTTATGAAAAGTCATTGACCTTGCAGGCGAGTATTTTTCAACACTGCTATTCCTGGAATTCTATCTTTTTGTAATACCTTTATATGATGCATAATTATATCAAATATATATATAAATAAATTTATTAAATTATTAATTGCAACTCAAAGATTATCAATAATATTCCGGCATGGCTATGAAAAAATCCATGCAAAACCGTGCCCTAATGTGCCCTAAATTTGCAGGGAATTCCTATGCTGTTTTTATAGAATCTGACAAAGTTTTGTCTGCCAAAATGTAAATGGCTACCAGGATAGCGGCCGCACCGGTAATAGCGAATGTATAAAACGAGCCGAACTCAACCCATATAAAACCCGCCAGCGAACTGGCTATAAGGGTGGCTATACTTTGTAAGCCGGAGAACATACCTATGGCAGTAGCTGTATCTTTCTTATCAGATATTTTGCTTATCCATGCTTTGGAAATTCCTTCGTTGCAAGAATAGAACAGCCCGTAAAAGAAGAGCAAGATAAGATAGATGTAGTTATTCCCATTCTTGCTCATCCCGAAATATACAAAAGCAAAAATCACTAACCCGATTATGAATATTTTCTTCAAGCCTATTTTATCAGCAATAATTCCAACCGGAAAAGAAGTAAGCGCATATACTATGTTGTAGAAAATATAGATACCTATAAGGGCTAAATCACTCGTGCCCGATTCTTTCATTTTTAGTATCAGAAAGGCATCGGAACTATTGAATAGGGTAAAAAATAAAAGAGCTATAACTAACGATTTATAAGCTTTTGTGCTTCTTTTCCAATAGTCGAATTTCGGAAATAGGCGGATGGGTGTAGCAGGCTTTTGTTCATGTTTCTTATTGCTATCTTTTATAAAGAAAGTAAGCGCTACAGCTACAATTCCAGGGAAAATAGAAAACAGAAAAAGTGTACTGTAATGCCCCGGATGGTAAAAAAGAAATATCAATGCGATAGAAGGACCAATGGCTGCGCCTACCGTATCCATAGAGCGATGGAATCCGAATACCTTACCTCTATCGCTGTGAGCTGATTCATCAGAAAGAATTGCATCGCGTGCACCTGTGCGCAGGCCTTTCCCCAGTTTATCAATGCTGCGTCCAATCAATACCCAAAAAGGATTTATAATAAAAACAATCATGGGCTTGGCAACTGCACTTAATCCATATCCCCATCTTACAAAGGGCGCCCGCTTACCTATGTTGTCGGATATTTTACCAAAATATCCCTTGGTTAATCCGGCAAATGCTTCTGCAAAGCCTTCAAGTAAACCAATAATAAATACAGAAAACCCAATAGATTTCAAGTAAAGCGGCATAATAGGAATAAGCATTTCGCTCGCCACATCGTTGAACAGGCTTATCAGCGAAAGAATCCATATTACGCGGGTAATAGCTTTCATGTGTGAGCCAATGGCTATTTGCTAATAGCTATTGGCCAATTTTAATTAGAGTATTCCAGTTGTATTTGTCGGGCGCTTTACCGGTGCGGATGTCCATCAGCAGATTTTTAATACGTGTCATCACACCATTTTCACCGGGAACAGGAACGCTATAATCTTTTCCTTTGATGTCAATACTTTGAATATACGTAGACAGGGCAGCAGTACCAGTGCCAAATGCTTCCTGCAGGATGTTATTTTTTAGCGCTTCTTCCAATTCTAATGCACTTACGGTACGTTGCTGGGTATGCACGCCCAGTTCATGGGCAAGTGTAAGGAAAGAATCGCGGGTAACTCCATCGAGTATTGAATCGGATAGGGGAGGAGTTACCAAAACTCCATCAATAACAAACATCACATTCATGGTTCCTGACTCTTCAATATTGAGATCGGGCGAACCATCAGTCCATAGCACCTGGTCGAAACCCTGCATTTTAGCAAGATGCGCAGGATAAAAAGATGCTCCATAGTTTCCGGCGCATTTGGCATACCCTGTTCCGCCACGTGCAGCACGCACAAACTGGTGCTCTACCTTAACGCGCAAAGGCTTATCGTAATATGGGCCGACCGGGCCAGAGAAAATGATATATTTATATTCCGAAGATATTTTTACACCAAACCGTTCTTCGGATGCAAATACAAAAGGACGTATATAAAGCGATGAGCCTGCACTTTTCGGAACCCAGGCAGCATCTAACTTGATAAGGTTTGTAATACTTTCCTCAAAAAGCCTGTACGACATGGGGGGCATACACATCCTTTCCAGCGAGCGCATAAATCGTTCATAATGCTTTTCTATCCGGAATATGGATATGTTTCCGTCTTGCATGTGGAAGGCCTTCATGCCTTCGAATACCATTTGCCCGTAATGCAAAGCAAGTATGGTTGGCGAAAACGATATTTGCCCAAAAGGTTCAATGCGCACATTGTTCCATTCCCCATCCGAATAATCGGAAATAAACATGTGGTCGGAAATAACCTTTCCAAACTCAAGATC
>Ga0207038_10003_pt1 | contig 67492 bp, 77 predicted proteins | sample Alteio_BWMinCont_76_FD_153285 | JGI IMG/M metagenome (GOLD analysis project Ga0207038, IMG submission 153285) | Enriched cells from forest soil in Barre Woods Harvard Forest LTER site, Petersham, Massachusetts, United States -... | ecosystem: Environmental > Terrestrial > Soil > Temperate forest >...
TTACCTAACGAAGGCGATGGTATGAACTTTCATCCAATGATTGACGTTCGGTTGAATCGTGACTCGCTTAGTTTCGACTACGGTTCTGGTGTATTCGGCCCGCAGTGCGAATTTCGGCGGATTGATGACATTCGTTCCAGCCTCCTCGACCCGCACTGCCGTGGCTCCGACCCCGTATATGCAATCGCGATGGATGTAGGCAGAATTTCACATCGCGATGAACTGCGTAGGCGAAGGTTGCTGTTCGGCGTAGTTGCTTACGCAAGCGGAAAGCTAGGGAAAGAGTTCGTGCATTCCCAGGGGCACGTGCACACGATTTCACGCCATTGTCGCTGCTCTACGCCAGAACTGATTGAGATTTGGCAGGGGAGAGCAGTTGTCTATATGCAGGAAACCGCCGAGGATGACCCCGGTCGATGTTTTGCTGTGGAGGCTGAACCCGCAGAAAAAGTTGTGATTCCTCCTGGGTGGGCGCACTGTGTGATCAACGTTGATCCGAGTGAAGTGATGGTCTTCGGGGCATGGTGTGTGCGCGACTATGGTTTTGATTACCGCGCCATCCGAGCGCACGGCGGCCTCGCTTGGTTTCCTCTGTCGGATGAAGGACAGCACGTAAAGTGGGACCACAATCCTGCTTACCAGGCATGCAGTATCGTCAAAAAGCACGCCCGTGAGTACCCGGAACTGAGCGTCTGGCGGGAAATGCCTATTTACGAGCAGTTCTCGAGAAATCCGGAGGGTGTTCAGTGGATCTCAGATCCGGCGAAGGCGGCCAGTTCCTGGGAGAGGTTTGAGCCCTGAACAGCCCTGCCGTCCGATGTGAGCCAAGCCTTCGACCTCGGAGCTCGAGGAGCGGAGAGAAAAACCGAACAATGAATAAGTCAGCTTTGGGATTTTCACTGTTGTTGCTAGCAGGAGCGATGAACGGGAGCTTCACCCTCCCGATGAAGTTTACTCGCAAGTGGGCGTGGGAGAACACTTGGGCGATTTGGACGATACTTGCACTATTTGTCTTTCCCCTACTGCTGGCTTACAGCACCGTGCCACAGCTTAGCAGCGCCTATGCTCAAGCGGGAGCAGGGGTCGTTTTGATGGTGGCGGCATGTGGAGCAGGTTGGGGAATCGCCCAGGTCCTGTTTGGTCTGGCGGTCGAAGCAATAGGCATCGCTCTCACTTTCTCTGTTGTTTTGGGCCTATCAGCCGCCGTGGGCAGCCTGATTCCGCTCGTCCGACTACACCCTGACAAAGTCATCAGCTCAGCGGGACTAGCAGTCATTTCAGGTGTAGCACTTGTGCTTATCGGAGTGAGCCTGTGTGCGCTTGCAGGCCGACGGCGTGAGGCCGCACTGAGTGCGACGAGGGCGCGAGCTTCGCTTGCCAAAGGACTTGTATTTTGCACTCTCAGCGGATTGACCGCAGCTCTGATGAATTTCGGTTTGGCTTTCGGAAGTCCGATTCTGGAAGCAGCGCAGAAAAATGGTGCGCCAAAGCTATGGAGCTCGAATGCAGTGTTTTTGCCTTTAATGTTGGCGGGGGGTGTGCCCAATCTGGCGTATTGCGTCTACCTAATGAGAAAAAAGAATACCAGAAACCGCTTCCGCGAGGCCGGTAGTGGGAGCCATTGGCTTCTCGCTGCGCTGATGGCCATCTGTTGGTTTGGCAGCACGATTTTGTACGGCGCCTCCACAACGACTCTCGGCCAATTGGGAACCGTTCTTGCCTGGCCTCTGTTCATGTCTTTGATCGTGATCACCGCCACCACTTGTGGCGCCGTTACCGGCGAGTGGAAAGATGCGGGATCACAGGCTTTTCGTATGATGGCCTCGGGTGTGGGCGTACTTATCGCCGCCATTTTTGTTTTAGCTCTATCAAGTCGAATGCTTTGATGGCCATCTCCTTTTCAGAATCTTAGGAGTGCTTAGTTAGCCGGGTTGCGCCGCAGCGCAATACAAACCTTGCTCCGGACGAATCCGCGAGCATCATGTGCAATGATGCACGCGCTCCTCATTGTCAATTGGCTCGGTTTGGTCGTGCACTGACGTTTCTGCGAATCCAGCCAGGAAAACATCGGCAATGGGATGCTACCTAACTAGTCGATCCTGATCGCGACGTGCTATCTTTCTGAAAGCAGTGGAACGGCTCCCAGCAAAGCAGCGTTGTTGCCTAGTTCGGCTACGCGCACTTGGACCTCGCCCCAAGGCGTCCAGGAATACTGGCGCAGGTACGATTCAACATATGGGATGATCAGGTCAGCGCTTTGCATGACGCCTCCTCCCATGACAACGATTTCCGGATCATAGGCGTGAATCAATCCCACTGCAACGGCTGCCCATATATTGAGACACCTGTCCCGAATGGTTACGGCAACACTGTCGCCGCGCCCCGCTTCCTCGAAGAGCTCTTTGAATCCGACATGTGGATATTTTGATAGTGCGCTTTGCGAAACTCCGGGCCAATCCTTGACCACGAGCGGAAGAGACCACCCGGCAGCCTCCGCTTCTGCGCATCCGATCCCACCGCAATTGCACTTGCGCCCAGTGAATAAGACCGGAAAATGACCGCCGAGACAACCAGCCTGAGAATGTTTTCCACGAAGCAGCTTGCCGTCGATCATGGCGACTCCGCCGATGCCGGTGCCCAGGGTCATCATCACAATTTCCGTGAAACCCCTAGCGGCACCCGCGTAGAATTCACCTAAAAGGGCCATCCGCGTATCATTCTCGATCCGCAATGGCAGGCCTAGAGTCTGGGTGCTCCACGCAACAAGGTCGATCTCTTTTGCGTCCTCGTACTTCTCGTTAGTTGCCAACACGCGTCCCGCCCGGGAATCTACGAGCCCGGCAAAACCAACGGCAACCGCGGAACACTCTTTGAGCGAGAGTCCCTTGGTATTGGCCAATCGATGGAAAACATCCACGACCTGCGGGAGTACTGCGCGCAGACTCTTCGCACGATCTGTGTCAATGGTCTCATGTGCCAGAATGGTCTGGTCCTCTACCAGGCCGCACGTAGCGTGAGTACCTCCAAAATCTATAGCCAGTGCCTTCATCGGAGTGTCCTAAGAAGTATATTCAGTGCAGGTCGGAGTCTCGGGAGATGGCAGATCTTTTCCCGAAGCCGTTTCCAAACGCCAACCTGTCGCGAGCAATCGTCTCACCTGCGATTCAAAAGGCGAGGCGGGTCTATCGTATTCGTTTTCTACCCGATTCTTTTCTCCAGCTTTTTTGGCGCTGCTGGCAATGGAGCTATGGACATCATCTCCCATCCGACTGCCACTCCTTTTCGACAATTCGCGGGAAGTGGTACTCGACGTCTACAACCCCATCAGGCCGTTGAACCCACTGTACCAGAGCTTGGGATGCTTATTTTGGGCGCGGCGGTGTACATAACGCATATTTCCAAAAGTGAACGATCACCGTGCCATTCGTCATCTACACGGCGGGAACAATTGTGAAGTGGCGGCATCGCCGGCTAGTGCCAAGTTTGGTTAGTACAGATCGGAGGTGCGGGCAAGCTCCCCACACAATATCAACAACGTAACTCGGCATGTAACCTGCACCTCCGCTTTCTCGCTTGATATCGCGTTTTACGCGCAAATTGCTTCGGTGTGCAAATCTCGATGAGTGCCTCGGCTTGTTTGCGATAGTTGAAGCTCACTCCTGTCGAAGAGCCTGCATTGGTTCCATCGCAGCCGCACGACGAGCCGGAATCCAACTTGCCGCGAGTCCCACCAACACCAACAGCAACGCAGCCGCCGCAAACACAACCAGATCGTTTGCCTTCAGCCCATAAAGTAACGACTGCACCAGCCGCGCCGTAAAAATCGACGCGCCGATGCCGCATGCAATGCCCGCCGCCGAAATCCACATTCCCTCGCGCAGCACCATCGTCAGCACCTGCCACGGCAGCGCGCCCAGCGCCATCCGGATCCCGATCTCGCTTGCCCGTTGCGCCACAGAGTAAGCCATCACGCCATACACGCCCACGCACGCCAACACGAGCGCCAGCATGCCGAACGATACCGTCAGCGCAGCAATTATCCGCTCCTGCTGCATCGACGCGTCAATCTGCTCCTGTTGTGTGCGGATATCCTGGAGCGGCAAATCCGGATCGATGGCCTGCACCGCCTTGCGGAGCGACGGTACAATTGCCCCCGGACTCAGGCTCGTCCGTATTTCATATGTGGCTCCAAAATCGAGGTTCGGCGTCTGCAAGTACGGCTGGTAGAACACGCCGCTCGGGTCCTCCTTGAGCGACCAGTACCGCGTGTCACCGCACACGCCTACCACTTCAATCAGGTCACCCGGCTTGCCTTCCAGCGGATGGAAATGCGCTAGGAAATACTTGCCGATCGGGTTCTGCCCCGGAAATGCCCGGCGTGCCAGGCTCTCGCTTAGAATGCCGACCTTCGGCGCCGCTGCTACGTCGAACGCATTGAAGTCCCGCCCCGCCAGGATCGGAATTCCCATGGTGCGAAAGAACCCCGCGCCCACCGCGTTATTCCACGCCGACTGATCCTTGCCCGGATCGATCCGTTCTCCTTCCGGCAGAAAGTTCGTGTTTTCCATGCTGTCCGAGATGTACGCCACCTCCGATAGCGTCAGCGCGTCGACCCCCGGCAGCGCCCTTAGCCGCTCTTCAATCCTGCGGTGCAGATCCAGGTCATTCGGCGCGGGATACCGCGACCCTGGCTGCACAATCGCAAAAATCACCAAGTGGTCGGTCCTGAATCCCGGATTCACTCGCGCCAGATTCCACAGTGTCCCGACAAACAGAAACGCGCCAACCACCAGCAGCGTCGACAACATCACCTGAAACCCGACGATAGCATTCCCGCCAAGTCCTCTGCGCCGCCGCGTGCTTGTGCGCGTAGCTGACTTCAACGCGGCTCCCACATCGCTGCGCGTTGCCAGCCATGCCGGCACAATCCCGAACAGAAGCCCGCTCGCGATCGTGATTCCGCCCGTGAACAAAAGCACCACCCAGTCCAGCGGCATCGTGAAGTCCGATGGCTTCCAGGGATTCGCGAGCAAAGCAGGCAAGATGCGGCAACCGACAAACGCCAGCGCTGCACCGAGGATCCCGCCCAGCGCGGAGAGCAGCAGACTCTCTGTCAGTACGCCGCGCAAGACCCGTGCCCGTCCTGCTCCTAGCGCCATCCGCATTGCAATCTCGCGCTGCCTCGCCGTTGACCGCGCGAGCAGCAGGCTGGCAATATTCGAGCAGGCCAGCAGCAGCACCAGAGCCACCACGCCCATCAGTACGCTCACCGGCCTCGCAAACGTCTGCTTCGACACAAACAGTCCCCTGCTTCCGTCCTGCACATCCAGCCGCGGGATCGTCCTGCTCGCGCCTGGCTGCAGGTCCGCGCGCACCAGCGCTGCCAGACGCGCATCCAGGGCCGCCTGCACTGCCGCGTCCGAGACCCCTGGCTTCGCCCGGCCCATGATGTTCAGCCACCACACCTCGGGGCTCGAATCCCCAATCAGCGATCCTTTTCTGCCCCACGGCGCCACAAGCGGCTGCGCGCTCAGCGGAATAAAAAAGTCCTGGCCTGATTGCGCGCCTTTGGCGCCCGTGAATCTCCGCGGTGTCACACCGATAATCGTCACCGGAACCATGTTCAACTTGACCGTGCGCCCGAGCACCAGCGGGGATGACCCAAACGCCCGTGCCCACAGCCCTGCGCTGATCAGTGCAACTGGCGGTGCGCCAACGCGGTCATCCGGCGCCTGCACCGGGCGGCCAAGCTCCGGTTGTACCTCCATTTGGTCGAAAAAGTTCCCGCTTACCGCCTCCACCTCCACAACCTGCGCATTTCCTTCGATCGTCGCGTTCACTGTTCCCAAGTCCTTGAACGCGAACAGATCCTCGAGCACGCGGTTGTCGCGACGCAGTTCCTCGAATGCCGGATAAGAAAACGAGGTCCCGCCCAGACCGCCCGAACCGGGGTCCGGAATGCCCCATAGGTTGTTTATTGCAACATTCCTGTCTCCGTGCCAGTGCAGTAGCCGGAGCCCGTCGGCATGCGGCACCTCGAGCCGTTCGAGTAACACGTGCTTCATTACCGAGAAGATCGTCGTGTTTGCGCCGATGGCCAGCGCCAGAGATGTCGCCGCGATTGCCGTAAAACCCCAGCTTCTGCCTAGGATCCGCGCCGCATAACGCAGGTCCTGCATCGCACTCTCAATCAACGGCAGACTCTTTTCGGCGTGATGTTGCTCGCGAATCGCCCCGGCAGCGCCGAATTTCAACACCGCCCGCCGCCGGGCCTCCTCTGGCGACATTCCCAACCGCATGTTCTCCTCAGTCAGGCGGAGGAGATGCTGTTCCATCTCCTCCAGAAACCGCTCTTGCCCGCTCTGCCGCGAGACCAGGTTCCGAATGCGCCTAACCGACCGTCGCAGCAGTTTCATAGCGGCGTCTCCACATTGATCGCCAGGAACCGCGCGATGATATCTGCAGTCTGATGCCAGCTCGCCAGCTCGGCCTGCAACTGCTTGCGCCCCACCCGCGTCAGCCGGTAAAAGCGCGCCCGCCGATTGTTCTCTGAAGGCCCCCAATCCGACCCGATCGCCCCCTCCTGCTCCAACCGGAGAAGCAAGGGATACAAAGTTCCCTGGTTAAACGGGTCGCGGTCAGCCCACTGTAAATTCGGAGCCGGGGATTGCATCTGGGCGATACTCTGTTCCTTCACCACGCCCCGCCCTGCCGCCTCACCTGCCGGACTTCGCAGTCCCGCCGTGGCAAATTTGGCCAGATCGTGTAGCGTCGTAGTAAGTCCAGCGGCTGAAAGCTCGTTGTAACGCAGAATCGGGATCGCGCTTCCGAGACCATCATACGGTGTGGCCATTACCTGCTGAAATTTCGGTGGCAGCCCATACTGACTGTTCGGCATCTGAAGAAGCTGAAAAACGTTCGCTCTCATGTAGTCGTGAAATCGTTGGCCAGAGACTTCCTCAATTAGGATCTGAAGAATGGCGTAGTTCGCTCCGGAGTAGTGGAAACCGGAGCCAGGTGCAGCCACGACTCGCACTTCTCCCGTCCCAGTTTTGCCGGAAAGCGAATCCTCGATCGGTGGAGGAGGGCTCTCTGGATCCCATCCATGAAAATCATGATTCGAAATGCCGGAAGTGTGGCTGAGTAGCCGTCGTACCGTGACTTGACTGTTGTGGAACGAAAACGCAGGCAGGTGCCATCGCTTGAGGTAAGAATCAACAGGGCGGTCCAGATCCACCTTGCCTTGGTCCACGAGCTGCATGACCGCCCAAGCCGTGGGCGACTTCGAAATCGAGCCGACGTTGAAGACTGTTTCGGCCGTGACGCGGGTCCCACTGGCAACGTTAGCGAAACCATAGCCGTGCATCCAGACGATCCTGCCTTTCTGAATCAGCGCGACCGCAGCCCCAGGTACCGCATATTCCCGCAAGAGGCTAGGCGTTACTGCATCTACCGTTGACGCAAAAGAATGCGTATCTTTCAGCTCTGCGGTTGCAGTGCGCGACGCTTGACCGGACGGTTTTGCGGTCTGTCCCTTCGTGCTTGCCGCTGGAAGCATCGCAAGAAGAAAAAGGTACAACCATAGAAGGGATATTCTCATGCCGGTGAATACGAGACTCCTGCAGTTTTGTTCCACGTGATGCCTCGTCGTCCGTGCGAACCTGAAAGGATTGTGGCACGGACGCTGACGTTCTCTGTTCCACTTTGGCTGCCCACATACCCCGGGCTCATCAAGAATTGGCCAACACCGGGTAGAACTCGAATCCGATCTCGAAGAGTGGGCTGGCGATTTCGCATTAACTGACTCAGGCCTCGAAGCGCGTCCGAAAGCATCCGACTCCTATTCAGCACGGAGGGAGTCGACTGGATTCACATTAGCTGCGCGACGACAGAACGACACTTGTAACGACGGTAACCAGTGCCAGCAGCGCAGCAGAGCCAGCGAGAGTTACTGGGTCACACGGTTTCAGACCGAAGAGCAATGTGCTGGCGAGTGGTCGAGGATGCCCTGCTGAAAATCGGAAAACCGCATTTCCAGGCCGGGATGGTCTGCCCTTAGGAATTCACGATTCCGCGGTCCGCTTTGTGTCACGGTTTCGCTGTTGCGGCAAGGAGCGCGAGGGAATTTCTGGTGCGCTGCTCACTCGAAAGGGCTATCCTGGCTCTCAGGCAATAATGGTCAGAATTTTCGGAATGACAAATGGATATATAAAGGATAAACGGTTGTTTGCCGGTTGCCCATTGTATCGGTCAATATCGAAGCTAAACGGAATTTTTGCGCAGCACAGCTACATAGAGCAACGCCGCGACTGCGGGGAGCATCGCGCGCACAGGATTTCCCATACCCGTTTTGCTGACCTGTATCTCCCACGACCCATGGATCACATCAGTTCTTCTCTTTCGTTTCCGTCGGCGCCTTCGTCAACTTGGTAAGCCCTTCCACAGCCGCCTGCACCTGCCCCGCGTACGGTCCATTCGGCTCTAACTGCAAGTATCTTTGGTAAGCCTCGATGGTCCCCGGATGGATAATATAAACCATCTTGCTGTCCTCCGACTTGGAGGTGATGGCGTTGGTCAGCGCATCGCCCAAAAGCTTCCAGGCCAGCGCATCCTGGGGGTTAAGTTGTGTGGCTTTCTGAAGGGGGGTGATGGCGTCAGCCAAGTCCCCTTTGTTTATGAGCACAATGGCGACGTTCTTGTAGCAGCCCGACTGCATGTTCTTGGCCGCAGGATCCACGGTCAGAACCTTTTCGCACGCCGCGGTCGCTTCCGGCATCTTGCCGACCTGCGCCAGGTCCGTTCCAAGCTCCATATATGTCCCCGCCGCCGGCTTCAGGATTGCTGCTTGCTGGAGCATCGTTATCGCCTCTTGGTATTCCCCCACTCCGCCGTAGGCTAGGCCGAGGTTGCTCAAAATCACCGGCAAGTCCTTGTCTTGCACGAGCATGTCCACGGCTTTCTGCTGGCTCACTAAGCCATTGCGTATCACTCCAATCAGCCCGATCACGTGGACGCCGTTTTCATCCTTCACTTCGGTTTCTTGTAGCGCCTGCTCATATTCCGTAATCGCCGTCTGATAATCCGCCTTCATCTTGGTAAGCAGCGCAGGCTTTTGATCGTTCGTGGCCGCCTGGAGTTGTTGCCGGATCGCTTGAGCATCCTGCATCCCCCGATTGCCGTTCGCGAAATGTGGCTTCATCAAATTGGAACCCTTGACCGCTTCTTCCTGTGTCTTCTTCGCCGTTTTGATGTCAGTCTCCTGCTCCGTGACCTCCGGCACCTGGCCGGAGAACGGCGGCGACAGGATTAGGAGCAGTGCGAGCTCACCGGCCCTCAAAAGCAATCGGCCCATGAGAATTCCCCTTCCCTATGCGACGGGTCCCCGCGCGCATTATGTCGCAAACTGGCTTGGGCGGCCAGCGGGCATGCGTCGAATTCGCTGGCGGATCTGCGCATTCGCCTGTGGTCGCCCCGGTCGACGTCGCTGAGACCGCCAGTCAATTCGACGCATGAAGGCGGAGAATCCCACATGGGGTGCGCCTCGCATTCACGGCGAACGGCGCCAGCTCGGGTGCGAGATTTCCGAGCCTACGGTTTCGCGTTATCTTCACAACCTAAGCGGTTGTCGGAATGAGGGCAGAGCGAAGCGCTGGCTGGCCTTTCTCAACAACCACTGCGAGGTAATCGCCGCATTCGACTTCTTCACGGTTCCGAGCCTGACGTTTCGCACCCTCTACTGCTTCTTTGTTATCGAGCGTGGTCGCCGACGGATCCTACACTTCAACGTCACGGAGGATCCGGCCAGCGACTGGATCGTACAGCAACTGCGCGAGGCTCTGCCGCTTCCCTGTCCCTACCGCTACGTCCTGTTCGACCGTGACACCAAGTTCGGCGGCGATGTGGTCGAGTTTCTCCAGGCCAGTTCCATGAAGCCCATTCGCACCAGCGTTCGGAGCCCGCGGCAGAACGGAGTGGCGGAGCGCTGGGTCGGAAGTGTTCGCCGCGAAGTGCTTGATCACGTAATCCCGCTGAACGATCAACACCTCCGGCGACTGGGGCGTGAATACATCGCCTATCACCAGGAAGACCCCACACACATCGGCCTAGAGAAGACGACGCCGGCGGTCCGGCCGGTTGAGCCATGCCCGACCGAACCACGCCAACCTCGGGCCCTGCCTCGCATCGGCAGTCTTCATCATCGGTACACCTGGCCGACAGCTGCGTGACCGAAGCCTCCCACGTTCGGATAAATACTGTTACATCGAGCTGTCAATCGCAATCCATCCCGGTCCCATACAACCGAACAGCTACTCGCCCGAGGCATGCTCTGAGGCATGCTCTGAGGGTACGGACCATCTATATGGCGCAGATTTAGTTTTGATGACCGACAAGGCGAACTGTGGGTTACACTCTCGGACAGTTCTCGGCGGCGATTGTACTTCCGGTTTCAATAGTTCGAAGCCAACTTCGGGAACTGAGCTTGAGAAAGGATGACCTATGAGCCCAGGAACTGGAGCTAAGTGGGCGGTTGCGGTGTACCAGGGCACCCTCTACGAAACACAGACGCAAGTGGCAAATCTTCTGAATTCGATCACCCAGCCGGATTCAGCAAAGATCCTGGTTGACACCTATAAAGGCCAGCCTTACAGTATCGTGTTTTACAACGTTACTACCGTAGTAACTCCTGAAAACGCTCCAACTCAGGACATCTGCGCCGGCACCCCTGTCCCGCCCGGCTGGATCAAAACCAACGACTCCTGGAGTCCCACAACCTGCGGGAATCCAACGGAAATCACATACAACGTTTGGACGATCACGGAGTACGCCGATCTGCCGGCTGGCTCTGAGCTAACGGTATGTGCCGACGCGCCCGTTCCCACTGGGTGGGTGGTAACCAACACTTCGTGGGATCCGACCAGGTGCGGCCATCCAAGCAACATCGCCAACAATATCAAAACGATTAAACACATAAGCTGAACGACGAATTCATCGACGCGCACCCTCAGGTACTTTTGGTACTTTACTGGTCCCGGCAAAGAGGTGTTTCAAGCCATCCCGGGGAAAGCAACTTATCCGACAAGGCTTCGGACTTGGTGGAGGGTGGGGCCCCAGCGCTCCCTCTCGGGCAATAATGAGTATATGAAGGTTAAACGGTTGCCGGTTGCCCATTGTATCGGTCAACTTCGAAGCTAAACGGAATTTTTGCGCAGCACAGAGGGGGTTGTGCCTGATTAACGCCGGGTGTGGCGCCCAGCGCGAGACGTATACCGAATTCGCGGCGGCGATAGCTCACCAGTTGCGCGAGAACGCCATACAAATAGGCTTTAATGAATTTGACGGCTTGTATTTGATTAAGCTATGTTCTGGCTAACGAGGCAAGAACATGATGGTGCTGTGGGTCGTGCTCGCTCTCACGTTCCTGGATTTGCAACAAGGGACAGTCACATCGAGCGACCGAACATCTGCCGAACAGCGCGCCAGTCTGGAACGCGAACGCCACCGGCAGGCTGCCAATGAAATCAACGACCTTGCGGCGCGCATCCACTCGGAGGCCGACGCGGTCGCCTTTGTGGACAAGATTGCAGAGTTCTTCGCCGACACCCTTCCTCCCATCTGGGTCACTCGTAGCGTTCGCCAGCAAGTTGCCCATGCCGAATTCGAAGCAGTTTCCAATCCGTCGCGGCTGATTCCTGAACAGCGGGTCGCCGATGTCTGGAACAAGTACGTCCGCGAAATCGGAGCGTCTGAGGAAGCACTTGTTACCGCTGCCGAGATTCACAATTTGCGTGACGCGGATTTCGCAATCAGTCAGTTATGGTGGTCCCGAACTAACCTGACAATTTGGACGATGCCGAATGTATACGCTGTCGGTTCAGACGGCAAGGTGGCCGAGGGTTGCCGTGCAGTAGAAACGCTTCGTGTTCTCTACGATCTCGACAAGCTCTTCGATAATCTTCGAGGTGCGCGGGATCGCGTTCGCAAGGGGATTTTGTTCTCCGATGAAATCCGGAAGCGTCTGGACAGTCCTGCATCGAAGCAAAAAACGACCGCACGACTGGAGGCTCGTGTAGATACCAACCCGCTTCGGCCCGCTGAATACCGCTATATGCAGGAACACGGACCGTATATCCTCAGCGGTGTGATGGAGAAATTGTTTGACGAGCTTTTTCCGCAGGCTGAGTAGCGTCATTTTGGCGCTGAGTTTGCGCCGCTTTGAGATAGGCGCGGATCACCCGGTGACTGGTGCGTTCAGTTTGCGGAATCTTTCGTCCCCGCTCTGGTAATTCGCGCAGCCTACACCCAACACACAAAATTGGTGCGACAATCGCTCCACTGTCCCGCCTTGTAAGTGTCCCCATTTTGGAGTTTGGATGCGTCTGCCTTTTGCATCCTCAATGTACTGCCGCCACGAGCACGAATCGCGTGGAGTGAATCAAACTGGAACTTGGAGTCAAGAGACGGGAGTTGGTAGGCAAGGAGCGGGGGTTGTTGCGGGCAGGCAGGTGAGTTAAGTTGGAGCTACGTTTGAGGCTCCTTTGTCCACTCAGCTCGGTTCCTGGAAACTGGCACTCAAGCCGCTTCTCCGTGAGGTACTTCGGGCGGAGCAGCGGATCGTTTTCGGAGGCGTACTGATCTCCGCGCTGTTCGCGGTGGTGATGCCGGGCACACCCCTTCCTTTCATGGGTGTTTGTATTCTGGTAGTCGGGAACGCCATATACGCGTTGCTGTTTTTCGGCAGCGGAATCTATAACCACCGACCGTTCCCGTGGAATTGGATCTTCTATATACCCCTGCTAGCGTTTGGCGCATTTTTGAGCGCGTTCGCGTCGGTGGCACTGCTTCGCTGGATGCACCCGTCAGTCGGACCCTACTGGCAAGTGTTTCGCGCGAGTTGGAAGATCGTCGTGGTGGCGTGCATGGTGGGGGGTATTGCCGGATACGCGGTTTTAAAGATTCAGGCGAGATTGCAGGCCAAGAACAAGCTTTTGGAGCAAGCCGTAGAGGGCGGAACGCTGCAACTGCAGCAGCAGGAACAGGAGTTGAAGCAAGCGCTGGAGATTCAGAAGGACTTGCTGCCGAAGGAATTGCCGCAACTTCCGGGCATCGAATTGGCGGGCGCGTGGCAACCGGCGAGGACCGTGGGAGGGGACTATTTCGATGTGCTGCGCCTGGACGACAATCGCATTGGGGTTTGTGTGGGCGACGTTTCGGGAAAAGGGCTGACCGCTTCTCTGCTGATGGCGAATCTGCAAGCGGCTTTCCGGGCATATGCCATGCCGGACGCCTCGCCCGCAATGGTGTGCGGAAAGTTGAATGCGTTCATTTGCGGGAATGTGGCGCCCGGGAAATTCATTACGTTTTTTTATGGGATTTTGGACGGGCAGAAGAAAACCCTTACGTACGAAAACGCGGGACACTGTCCCGGGATTCTGGTGCACGCTGGAGGGCAAAAGGAGCTGCTCTCAGGGCAAGGTGGAGTTCTTGGGGTACAGCCGGAGTGGATGTATCAGGATTTCACGATTCAACTGACTTCGGGCGACCGGTTGTTGCTTTACACAGATGGAGTGAGCGAAGCGGCGAACAAAGAGGCGGAGGAATTCGGGTTCCAGCGAATCGCCGTAGCGGCTGCGTCTGCGCGAGCGTCAGCGGCGGATTGCGAGCGGCGGGTGATGGAAGAGGTGATGAAATTCTGCGGCGGTGAGTTCGGCGACGATGTGACGTTGGTTGCCGCGGTGGTTCACTGACTTGAAGAGTCCGCTATCCTTTCAAGAAGGAACGCGATTGTCCGAGCGACCGCCAGAACGCCGAATACCACTCCGGCGATGGTGACCCAGGGACGATTCCTCAGCCATTCGCAGATGTCCGGCCAGTAGAACCGAAGTTAAACTCTCGACGTACATGCGGCGTAACTAATTGGATTTCAGTCGTTAAGTCGTTAGGCCGATGTCAAAATACTCGAACGGCTTGAAATGGCGTGGCTTAGGATTTAGGGATGCAACAATTTCGATCCTGTGGCTGGCGAATTGTTATATCGCCCAATTTCGCCCATAATTCCTTAGGGCGATTAAGTGCATGATTAGCACGACCAGATGACGCATTGAAGAATGGCAGCAAGGCCGGGAAATCTTATCCGGTTGCTCCCTGCGAGTCGAGCGTCTGGTAGACAACTAGACGCTCATGCATAAAGTGAATTCATTTAAATTGTTTCCCATGAGATAGTTAACGCACCCAGTAAATTGTTCGGACACTCTCAGTCCCCTGGGTGGGGCGATCATCAACTGCTCAGCTAATTACCAATCTGAGCTGGCGCATCGAGTAGTCGATCAGTTTCAGGTGGACACAGCGCTATCGGGATCGCGCTTCATGTAGAACTTGCGATCATCCTCATGTGTGGTTTGGAAGCCGAGTCGTTCGTAGAGCCGCAAAGCAGGGTTGATTTTCACGACGGCCAGGCGCACAGCTTGATTGAGACGTGCGGCCTCACCGATTAGGCGATGCATCACCTTAGTGCCGATGCCTTTCCGCTGAAAAGGACCATCTACAAAGAGCTGAGCAACAAAAAGACCATCATCTTGCATTGTGCTCTGCAACCAGCCGACGTCGAAACTGTCGACGGTGATGATGCGGACCTGCGTCAACGCCCATTGCTCGCGAAAAACTAACCGCTTGAGCAGCCATATTCAGATGCAATTCCTCAATGATTTTCTTCATTCCGGCGAAGTACAGACGTTTGCAATATTCGAAATCTTGAGTGCTCGCGAGACGAAGTGCGATCAGCATTGGCTTATCCGTAGCACGGACGATGCTGGTTTACAAGCCACAGGGTGGTCGCTGGATTTTAAACTGACCACTACCGCGCGTCATTCGGTAGCGGATGAAGTTGCAGGAGGGCAGCTGCGGCGTCGCGGGCACGTCGCGCGATTTCGCGGGGGTTCGGTCGCCCGACGTCGCCGAGCAGCAGGCTGACCATCAAACGCGCCAGAGCAGCCCGGCGAACTGCTCGGCAAGTTCGACAGGACGGCCTGTGAGCAGTCCGGACGCCTGGGCGCCCGCCATGATTTTGCAACGTTCACCTCCTATCTCTGAGGAAACAGGATCAGCAAAGGAGGTACAGCGGACCGCTTCTAGCCTGCCCAAAAATGTATGAATTTCGTTTGCCGAGGTTTCAACCGGAATTGCCTGATTTCAGGACCCTTAGTTAATCAGCGGGTGGTTTACGGGCAGCCACCGGACTCGGGAAGGGAACGCCAGACGTCCTCCATCCTTAATATAGGCAGCGCAAGGGCAAAGCGTGGGGTTGCGGGTTGCACCGGCGTCAAGAATTCCTCCACTGTGGAGGTCGCTCATGCAATTATCGGATTGGAGCCTCAAATTGTAATGTATTAGACATGGGAGGCAGGCCAAGGCCGATTTCCGGGTTCACCTTGTCAAACGAGCGTCCCGCTATGGGTTGGAACGAGCGGAATGTCACCTGATTGCCTGTCTCAATGAAACCGCCGAGGTGAGCCGCGAGGCGGTAAGTCCCTGGCTTTAATTTGTAGCCGGATTCCTTCGAGGTTGCAGCCCAATACTTGTCCAGCTCCACTGGGAAGGAGAAGGCGCCGCCAGCGGGAAGCGGCAGAAAAAGGGCTTCCTTTCCTGCATCGCTACCCAGAAGAGACCTCTTGAGTTCAAGCCAATGAGATTTTCCTTGAGGGTCGAGCGAGAATCAAGGAAACAGAAGTCGCGTATTGTCCGCCACAGTAGGTCAATTCCGCCCAGCCGATTGCTCCGGGCGTGAAGCTTACCTTGTTGACCATGCCTTCACTGCGATTGATCTCCAGCCCCACAGGCCAACTTGGCGAAGTGCTCTTTCGAATCTTCGATTTCCATTCCGCGCTGGCCTTGCTGAGGAAGGTTGAGCCCGGCGCGTTGAGATTCATCGCGACGGAAAGGCGGCTGCGAGCCGGCGAGTCCCGGGGATTAGTGTTGCGCTCGGCGGCAGCAAGGGATGTCTCTAGATTACTTTGGGGGAGTCGCCGGGGAGGACTTGCTGGGGGACTTGCGTGAACATCCAGGCAGAGGCGGCTCTGAGGTCAGCGCCGGGTTTTTTGTCGAAGATCCAGACGAGGTCGAAGCGGTCGTCGGGCCAATGCTGAGGGGAGGATTTGTCGTTCCCCAAGATGAAATTAGCGAGGTCAATGATGGCCTTGTGTTCCCAGCCGACGAGGACGATGCCTTTGGTGGCCAAAAGGGCATCCACGAGCTTGCGTTCCTGTCCCTTGCTGAACTTGATATCGACTTTGAGTTTGAGCAAATCCGCAACGCCTTGGACGGTCAGTAAGGAACGCTCACTCTTGGTTTCGTCTTCCGGCGAGGCGGCGAAAACGGAAGTGGGGGTAGCCAGAACGGGGTGGGCGAAGTTGCCGTTGAAAGGAACAAAAAAGCGAACGAGCGCGCCAGAGCGCTGCCAGCCGCGCGGAGCCAAGTCTTTCTTGTTTTTCTGACCTTCGGAATCGACACCGTGGGTGTCGTCGGCCTTGTCGGGCTTCTCGGCGTGGCGCACGACCATGATTTTATCCGCCATGGCTTCCCCTTTCTTGCGATGCCTGAGCAATGCCAGAGGTTTTGCTAGTCCCAGTGCTTCCAGTTGAGATCAATTGTGATCTCAAACCCAGAACGGGTCGTCAATTTGCTTTACAGTTCTTGGCGTTGCGAATTTCGTCGACGCGTTTGAGAAAGGTGTTGATCCACTCGTCGAGAGCGGCCTGCTCCGGGTTCTGCGAGCCGGCGGTCTTCAGGCGTTGAACCTGCTTCTGATCAACCTTATCGAACCTGGCTACGGTAAAGATAGCCCTGACCGTTTGAGGATCGAGCCGGGAGATGCGCTGGATCATCAAGTCCTGGGCTTCCTTGAGGACTTGCTTGTCGCCGTCCAATGTGGCGCGAAGCTGGCAGGATTCCAGATCCGAGAAAACGGTCTGGTCTTCCCATGCGCTGAAGACGCCGCGAGGGTTGGTGCCGCCGATGTCGAGAGGGCCTTTGGCTTTGCCAAAGGTGGAACCGAGGTCGTGGATGTAGGCGACAGGATGCTGGCAGACTCTGGGTTGCCCTGGCACGTCGGGAGCCCATTGCATGCAGGAAAGGCGGTTCTGCTGCGGAATGGCGTTGTGATAGTGAATCAAGCCCAGAGCGAGACGGTACGCGTCATATTCCACGCGCTGCTGATGGGAGAATTCTCCATCGGAGTAAAACTTTGCGGCGTCGGACCAAGACCAAGTGTCATCGGCACCGGCTTTCAGGGCGTCCCAGGGCATCTCGCGCTCTGCGCTGACGACTTTGAAAACGATTGGCGGGTCTTTGAGTGAGGCGTTGTTGTTCTTGAGTTTTCCGCCGAAAGGGTCGGAGGTGCAGCCAATACAGGAGGCGGAGCCCACGGGATAGGCGTGGTCCGCGGGAAAGCCGAGGACCCACATGACGGTGCTGGCGGCAACGCTGGTAAAGACCTCGTTGAATCGGGTGTTGTGATCAGGAAAAGGCGGGATGAGGTATTTGATCTTGAAGCTGTCGGCCTTGATGGCTCGTTCGTTGTTGACGTCGGTGGCGGCGAACAGAGAGGCGGACTTTTGACCGTCCTTGCCGGTCTTGACTACGACTTTGACGGCGTCGGGGCGGACGGTTTCGCCCTTGGTGGTGATGAAGCCGCCATCGGAGGTCATGTGCCAGCACTGGAATTTCTTGCTATCGCCGGGAACGGACATGAAGGCGTAGTGCGGACGGAAGTAACAGAAGATGTTGTCTCCCGCGGTGAAGTAGAGGTAGCGGCTAGCATCGGGATTAGCGGCGTCAAAGTCGGGGCCGTTGGAGAGTTGCGTGGGAGTGAGCGTGGGCTGGTCGAGCATGAAGCTCCCGGCGCGGACGCAGGGGATTTTCTGATCCTTGGCCATGTTGTCGGGGACCTGGCAGGTGTTGGCCTGGGCGGAGGCACGGCCAGCAAAGAGGAAAGTGGCGAAAACGAGAACTAGAAAACGAATCTTCATAAGGCTCCTTAGCGAAAATTGGGGTGCGCAAGGCGCCGGTTAGTGGACCTGCGCGGTGCAGAAATTGGGTACGGTTGCGAGGCCCGCAGGATTGTCAAGGGCGTTGAGGTCGGCAGGTTTGGAGTTCCAACGGCAGCGACCGCTGGCGAGCTGCTCGCGCTTGGCTTTGAAGGCGTCCGCCCATTTCTTGACGATGCTGTTTTCGTCGAAGCCAGACTTAAAGGAACCGTCGCTGTTGTGGTATTCGGGCATGTAGGCGACGCGAGCTACGCGGAAGAGATTCTCGATCTGCGCGTCGGTGAGTTGGCACATCTGACCGGCGAGGAAGCGGCGGCCCTCTTCGCTGACGTTGGGATCGTCGAGGCCGTCGGTGGCGCTGAGACTTTTGCGTAGACCGGCCTGGCATACGGGGCACTCGGCTTCGCTCATGGCGGGCGTGCCGACCTTGTTCCATAGTTTTTTTCCGGACCAGTTGTCGAGATTCATCTTTGCGCCTTCGTTGCTAGTCAACAAGCCGCCGCTGCCCCAAGTGGCGCCGACATCCTGGATAATCATTTTGGAATCTTTGCAAGTGGTGGTGAAGGGCTTGGTGGTGGTGTCGAGTTTGACGCCGTCGCAGACGAGGCGCTGCTGCGGAGGCTTGTTGTCGCTGTGTTGCATGAAGGCGCCGAGGAGCATGAGGCCGTCTTTTTCGTAGGTGGGGCGACCGTTGCTGGCGGCGAATTCCTTCCAGCTCCAGCCCTGTTCGGGCTTCCCTTCTTCGTACATTTTGTGGCCGTCGTATTTGCGGACAATTGTGGTGGCGTCGTAAATCTGGGTACCTTTGGCGCCGGAATTGGATTCCGGATTGGCGGGGCAATTGTTGCAAGTGACTTTTACAGGGAACCAGGAATCAGCGTAGAAGCCAAGGGCCCACATGAGGCGGGTGGAGACGACCTCGGCGTAGATTTCATTGTCGGTGGCGCCGTATTTCACTTTCACGGGCTCTTCTTCCATTTGAGGAGTGAGAGTCTGTACTTGACCGTTGGCGCTTTCGACTTTGGTTATGCTGCATTGGAATTTGGGAGTTTTGCCGCCCATTTGAGAGCCAGGCTTGTCAAAGTCGCAGGTGACCTTGTCGTCAGGATGAAATTGGAATTGGATGGGATTTTGCGGGGGTCCCTGGAGGGTGTCGTGGCTGCCCACGTTGGTGGGCACGTAGATGGTAGCAGCCTGGATGGCGGCGAGGCGCTGGGCGGGAGAGTAAAACTCCTTATCGACTTTTTGCTTGGGCTGGCCTTGTTTGGGTTGGCCCGGCGAGTTGGGTTGGTTCAACGTAGAAGCAGGTGGAGCGGGCGAATTCTGAGCGGTATTGTGAGGGCAGCCAGCGAGGATGACTACCAGGAGCAGCAGAGACGGTGCGAAAGCAAGACGGATTGTACGAAGAAATGCGGTTGGGGACATTTTGGGGACCTCCGAAGAAATTGGCTGGGGAAAAAGAGTGTGACTACAGCACTCCTTTGCCTGCGCAGGATTTGGACTTTTGTGAACATCCTGTTACATAGTGCGGGTAGGACGAGAATCGTTTCGAGTCAGACAAGCTTGGGGTGGTGACTGAGCAGGGTGTGATGGAGCCGTGATCGAGAGAGGGCGCGGGCCGACCGCGCGGCCGGCCTGCGTCAAGGTCTCTTAGTGGTGGACGGTCAGGCCAATGGTGATCCTGTGACTCAGACTACCCGGAGACGCCTCTGACAGAGATATTGAAGGTCGTAGAATCGGTATTTCGACTGGCAGCCCGCCAGAATGTAACATTGCATAGGGATGAGAACCGCTGAATGGGGGGCCGTATTGACAACCGCTCTCGCCGGGCTGTTCGCAGCCAGCCCAAAAACATATGAATTGCGCTTGCCGACGTTTTTACTCAGAATCGCCACATTTCAGGACGGTTACCGATACGTGGCGGGTTTGTGGGCAGCCCGGTCCGTGGCCCCGTGGAATCCGTTCGCTCACTCGGGTATTGCCTTTCAGTTGCGGCTCCAAAGCACCTGATTCGTCGACACCTCGATTCCCATCGCCCGCTTCATAAATCACGATGATTCTATTTGTCCTTACGCCGCTAACCTTACTGAAAAGGCCCATAAAGCAGAGGTTTTTGGTCCCAAGATTGTCCCAACGAAATCAATTGGTCCCAACATCTCAGCCCGAAGTTGGACGCAGATGGATACCGGTCCTGGCAATTGGACGCTTAGGAAGTTATCGTAGCAGCACACTCCTTGATGATGGGATCGGCGGTCTTGTCGCGCGTTTGTGCCACGTAGCAGATGGCGGTGTCTCTTGAATGGCATATGGGACACCGACGGAATCTATCGAGACTGCATAAGGTAAAATGTTTGCCAGGGTCCACCCGGGGCACTCACTTGTCATTGAACCGCTGAACATGTCAAAGAAGAAAGTAACGCAAGCCGCGGCGTTGTGTTTGGTCGTGCTGGGCGTCCTGTTTTTCTTTTGGCAGATTCACCTTGTCGGGGATTCAGCTGTAAACGGCGTCTTGTTGTGGAATTCAGAGGAAGCCTACCTCTTCGTTGGGTGGGGCAGGAGCGGCTACCACTTAACCGGCTTCGAATATCTCCTTGCATACATTCCGGCCTTCTTCCGAGTTCCCAGGACGGTCGACGACAATCGTTTTTCGACGATCGTTGCCCGCATTACTCCATCAGGGGTTGAGAGGTACGTGACGGAGCGGAACCAGAAGGACAGCCCATTTCTTGCCTACTTCCCCCGTGGAAATACCATCTATGCATATGATGGAGGCGAAGCGCTCTGGAAGTGGGTGGGAACCCATTTCGAGAAGCTTTCTCCGGAAGAACAACAAAAAGTCGATGTCGACGCTAAGGCGCCCTCTTCTAAGGAGGATTATACCAACGTTAACGGATGGTCTTTACGGCATTCTCCAACCGGTTGGCCACCAGAATTTGAAATCCAGTTGCAGGGCAAACCTGTGGCCTTCTTCACAAAATCAAAACACTCCGGCGAAGAGCTGTCGATCGAGCTCCGACTTCCAGACGGCTCTTCGCAAGGAATGCTGCATGTGAAGCACCCCTTGCACTTTGTCAGTAAGTCCGAGTACGCCCGCGCAATGAAATGGCGCGTGGCATATACGACGCCCTAAGACGAACCGGGGGCACCGTCATCGAGGTGATAAATTCGCTCGTAAGCTCGAGGCAACCACGCGCCGCTCCCTGAACTTCGGGGGATTGCGTGTGGAGTCGTTCCACAAGAGAGATTTTTCTTTAGCCGCTGCTCTCTTGTATTTCCAATGAGTTAACGGAGAGCGCAGTTCCTGCGCTGTGAAGCGCGGGAAATTTCGCAAGTCGCTGATTTCTTGATGGTTCCTATATGGCGACCGACGGTTGCTCTGCAGCACCCAACATGGGGTGATCGTGTCCGTCCAACTCCCGGTACCGAGGCACCGCTCTTCTCTTGGTCTGCCTAAAACCTAAATCCGGCGCATTTGCAGCCCTGAATATGCAATAATAGGCCCATCTGATGGGCATTCCGAGCATGTTCTTGTTTTGCGGCTTGTCCTAACCGGTGGTTAGCGTATGCCGCAGGTTCGTAGGTCACCACGAAATGTTAGAATAACCTGTAATCATAGGGGTCTGAGCCACTTTGGCGGAAGTTACTTCTTTCATGAATTCCTCCGAGTGCTGCATTTTCGAAACTATGTGGCAGGACAGATTCATTATCCTCGGCGCAACCGGGACTATAGCGTTTCGCAAATGCTCTTGGCTTTGGTCCATCCCATCCTGCTAGGACTGGATCGCATCGAGACGGCGGCACTCTTACATTCTGACGAAACCTTCCAGTACTTGACTGGTTTGCAGAGTTTCCCCGATCCACAGACTCTACGGCGCTTCTTACTGAATGCGCCTGCTGACCTCCGGGAACAATTACACCGTGCCAATGATCGACTGCTGCAACGCTTCATCCACTTGCCGAGGCATCGCTCGCGTCTTATCTTCGATCTGGACAGCACGGTGCTCACCGTATTCGGCCATCAGGAGGGTGCCGAGGTTGGCTACAATCCGCGTTATCGCGGCAAGCGCTCTTATGACCCGCTGCTCTGTGTGGAAGCGAACTCCTCGTTCTTGTGGGATGTCGAACTGCGGCGCGGCGATGCGGGAACCTGGGCGGGCAGTGAAGAACTTTTGGCCTCCTGTTTTCTGTCCACCCCTTCCGACGTCCGAGAAATTCGTGTGCGGGCCGATGCGGGCTTTGGCTACGGGCCGGTTCTGGATATGCTGGAAACGCGTTTCGCCCAATACGCAGTGGTCGCGCGCATGGTCCCTTCCTTGAAGCGCGCGCTCAAGGGTTTGCGCTATGAACCGATGAGTCCCCACTGGGAGATCGCGGAATTTGAGCACCGTCCACACGGTTGGACTCACGCGCGGCGTTGCATTGTGGCGCGGAAGAAGATCGAGGACACCGATCCGGAGCCGACCCTATTTTCTTTGGAACGCTATGCGTACCGAGCCTGGCACACGAACCTGCCGCTGACGCCGGCCGGTGTTTGGCACTTCTACGATGGCCGTGCCGGAATGGAGCGACGCATTCGCGAGGTGCGTGAGGACTATGCGGCGCGAAAGATTCCCACTCGTGCTTTTGCGGCCAACGCACTCTATCTGGAGGTAATTCGGCTGGCTTACAACCTAGTTACGGGTTTTCAGCGAACGTGTCTCCCCGAGGACTGGCAAAGCCTGACCTTGAGCAAACTCCGGCAAAGACTGTTGTGGCTGCCTGGCGAACTTACTCGTCCGCAGAACCGACCTATTCTGCGGTTAGTCAACTCGCCCCTCATTGCTCAGAAGGCAGAGAAGATACTGCGTCGGGTTAACAGGTTGAAACCGCTGGAAGGCTGAAGTTACTTTTGTAAAATTCGACCAACTGCTGCATAGATTTTGGGACCAAATGTCAATTTTTGGGCGGATTTGCACAAAAATAACGCAATTCACGCCGGATTTAAGTAAAACCGACTAGCCGGCGCCCGGCCTGGCGCAAATCGGCTCTTCCGGAGATTACTTCCGGCTTGCCGTAATCCTCCCAGAATTGGCGACAGGCGCGATGATCGCTTCCTACACGCGGACTAATCGCGACTTAACAGCCGCCGTGTGTATTTCCTCTTTCGGATGGCGCGCTGACTATAATTGTTGTGAGATGCCACCTGCCATCAGTCTGATCGACGCAAGCGCTCCTCACTAGTGTCCCGCCGATTCATCAAGGATCTATTGGGGGAAGCTCATCCCGCTCAGCAGGTCCTGGAATCGCGGATCCTGACGGAGGGAATCGAATCGCGGATCCTGTTTGAGGAGACTGACGAAAGGCCGCGGGGCGCGGAGTTCAATGGCTCCTTGCAATGAACGGAACGCTTCGTCACTTTCTCCCAGGCCGGTGTGGACGAGGGCGGCACCGAAGGTTCTCCATGGAGTATTCTCCACTTGGTCAAGCATCTTCAGTGCCTCCTCACGTTACCAGTCACAGCCAACGCGTTGGCCAGCTCCGTGGCAGTGTGATCGTGGAGGGTGGAGGATTTGAGCGCGATTCGAAGTTCTGTAATCGCTTCTTGATGCCTGCCCATTTGTACGTAGGCGGCGCCGAGGGTGTGATGGTAATACCATTCGAGATTAGCATCGCATTCCACCCATTCTCGGCGGCGGCTAATCAATTCGTCATAGCGGCGGGCATACCAGAGAAACGCTGCAATCTCAGCGAGCATAATCACGTTTTCGAGGGAGCGATTGCGGAAAAAGGATACGACACTGTGCTGGCACAATTCCCCGGCGCGGGTCAGAAGAAGTTCGTTGAACTGCAACAAGTCATCATCAAGCTGGTTTCCGAGCTTTACTTTTCGGTTCTCGGCGTCAATGCGATTGCGGGGCTATGTTCACAGAACAGGAGCACAGTCGCGCAGAACCTATAGCGGTGCTCAGCTATCCCTCGTGGCAGCGCCGTTTTCACGGTGACCCAGCAGCGGTGTGGCAATCCGTCCTGCTGTACGAGACACCGATCACGATTATTGGAATCGCGCCAGTTGACTTCATCGGAACGGGCTTATCCCCAGTACCTCCGGACCTGTGGATCCCACTTGCGATGCAGACGCGAGTCGAGCCAGACTGTGACTCGGCCCAGAACGAAACGAGATACCCGACAGCGGCATCGGCCACGAAAGATTTCCCTTGCATTCTCTACTACACAGTAGTAGATACAGACAAGGAATAGGAGATCTAAAATGGCCCAGCCGAAACTATCCAAGCTCGAACTTCAAATCCTGGAAGCCCTGTGGGCCCAGGGAAAGGCATCCATTCGGGAGATTCAAGAGGCTTTTCCCGAGCCTCGCCCCGCCTACACCACCATCCAGACAACCGTGTACCGCCTGGAAGCGAAGAAAGCAGTGCGTCGCATTCGCAAGATCAGTAATGCTCATATTTTTGAGCCGATCGTGCCGCGGGACGTAACGCGGCACCAGCTACTCGACCAGATTCTGAGTTTCTTCGGAGGGCGGGCCCAGCCCATGATGGCGCAGCTTGCCGAGGCCGGGAAGCTTACACGCGACGATGTTCGCGAGTTGGAGAAGCTGATCGAGAAGCTGGAGGTGCAACAAAAAGCAGAAAGTAGGCGCAAGACGAAATGATCGGGGGGCTCACAAATCATCTGTGGCAATCGACGCTGTTCGCCGTTGCGGCAGGGCTGCTGGCTATCGCGTTCCGCAAGAACCTGGCCCAAATTCGCTATTGGTTGTGGCTAAGTGCGTCGTTAAAGTTCCTGGTCCCGTTCTCCTTGCTGATGAGCCTCGGCAGCCACCTGGGATGGGTGCCGACCGCGAAGAAGATTGCGACACAAGCTGTCTCGTTCACGGTGGTGCAAATCACCCAGCCATTTCCTGACACCTTGTCGTTCGTGCCGTCCATGCCAGGTAGTACCCATTGGTTCCCAATCGCAATCCTCGGCCTGTGGGTGTGCGGGTTTGGCGTGATCGCGCTAATACGGTTTAAGGCTTGGCTTCGCATCCGGGCGGCTGTGCGCTCAAGCACTCCTTTGGAGATTCCTCTAACGGTCGAGGTGCGCTCTTCCGCGGGCCTGGTGGAACCCGGCGTGGTCGGGCTGCTGCGTCACGTTCTGCTGTTGCCCGCGGGCATCATTGCACGTCTGACGAAGCCTCAACTTGAGGCGGTGCTTAGCCACGAACTGTGCCACGTCCGGCGACGCGACAATTTAACCGCAGCGCTCCACATGATCGTAGAGGCGGTCTTCTGGTTTTATCCCTTGGTATGGTGGATCGGTGCGCGGCTGGTGGAAGAGCGCGAGCGAGCCTGCGACGAAGATGTTCTGCGGCTCGGCAGTGAACCGCAGGTCTACGCCCAAGGCATCCTCAAAGTTTGCGAATTCTATGTGGAGTCACCGTTGATCTGCGTGGCCGGCGTAAGCGGCAACAATCTGAAGAAAAGGATGGAGCGGATTATGAGAAGCCATGTTGGGGAAACCCTGAACATCTGGAGAAAACTCTTCCTGGCAATAATCGGAGTGGTGGCGCTGGCCGTGCCGATGGTGTTAGGACTGCTAATCGGAACACAGAGCCGAGCTGAGTCGCAGACGCGAGATTCAGCAGCCACTGCCCCAGCGTACGAGGTCCCCTCGATCACACTGAACAAAGCTGGGACCGTCGCGCTCAAGACAGGCAACGGTATCATCTCCCAGAGACTCAGCATATTTCCCGGCACGTTCACCGCCGAGAACATCTCGATGTGGGAGCTCATTCGATTGGCCTACCGAGTCGAAGACTATCAAGTCTCAGGAGCACCTGACTGGTTCTCGTCTGAGTTGTACGATGTCGATGCCAAAGCAGAAAAATCTGCAATCGATGAGATGCAGAATCTGGGCAATGATCAGCGTGAGCTCGAAAACCGACGCATGCTTCAGACGCTTCTGAAAGACCACTTCAAGCTAACGCTCCGCCAAGTGACTAAGGACCTCCCGGTCTACTCTCTATTCGTAGCCGACGCTGGAAAACTCCACGAGGCCCAAGGCGATTGCGCTCCGGGGCCCACTACCTTGGTCTTGGATTCTGGCATGCCACCTTGTGGCAGTCTCCGCGTGTTTCCCTGGGTTGGCCGTATGGACGGCCTGAAGGTACCCATGACGCAATTGGTTGTCAACCTTTCTGGATTCACCAAAAGGATGGTGCTCGATAACACCAATCTCGTTGGGAAGTACGACATCAGCCTGACGTGGTTTCCAGGACAGAACGAATTCCCGCCGCGTCCTGCATACCTCCCTCCCAACTATCAACCAGATCCCAACAGCCCGCCTCTCCTAACGGCCATCCAGCAGCAACTCGGGCTGAAACTGGAATCGCAAACAGGCCCCGTTCCGCTGCTCGTCATCGATCATGTCGAGATGCCTGCGGAGAATTAGAATCGGGCGGCATAGTGCGGCCCGGCTGGGCAGTACAGCCAAGCGACCATTTATTGTCCACTTGGGCGCAAGTCTGCTACACGTAGGAGCGATGTCATCCAAGAGCACGCTGTGATCGTTGACGCTCTTTTGCTTTCAACAAGACGCAGAGCATGAATCCGCCAGGGTGGCATCAGGAGGCCGCGATGAAATCTCGCTTGCTGCTGCTCGCAGGCATTTTGCTGGTAGCGTGTGTTACTGCTGCCGCAGGTGACCTTTCCGGGCGATACTCGGGAATTATCAGTGGCAAGAAGCCAGATGGAACCGGCCCGGAGATAAATCTCTTTCTCATCCTGAACCAGCGTGGAAGCACGATTAGTTGCACAGGAAGTCTTGAATCCTTTGACCAAGGCCAGATTCCGTGTCAAGTGCCTTCCGTGGACGGAAACGAAGTGAAGTTTGCGATTGTCCATATTGAAAATCCTATGCGGCGCGAACGCCTTTGAAATCAATGACATTCAAGAACATGAAACTGGGGCCTCGCGAGGGTGCGATAGCAATGTAACGCATTGTTACATAGGGATGAGAACCGCTGAATGGGGGGGCGGTATTGACAATCGCTCTCGCCAGGCTGTTCGCAGCCAGCCCAAAAACATATGAATTTCGTTTGCCGACGTTTCTAACCGGAATTGCCTCATTTCAGGACCCTTACTTGATCAGTGGGTGGTTTATGGGCAGCCACTGAACTCGGGAAGGAAACGCCAGACGTCCTCCATCCTTAATATATGCATGCAGGTATACCTGTCGGGGTTCCCCGAGGCGAGATTCCTGGTCCGATGGAAGGTATACGTTTTAAGGATGATTGTTTGAACGATTGCTAGCAACTCTGCCCTGGTGCTTCGATACCCCAAATTTTCATTTCGACACTTTGTGGAAGTTTGTGGCCGGTTAAGCCCGTCATCCGATCACAATCCGGAATGGTGTGCCCCCGGGGACACTTTCCAAAAGCCCTTCTCACTGCCCAACCCGGAGAGCGATCGCTTCAAAACCGCATTGCGGGCCACTCGTCGATCTTGACCCGGGACACGAGAATCGCCTTGTCCTTGGTGTCCGGACCAAATATTAGCGCCTCACCATCCGCCAAGCCGGACGCCAACTGCGGAAATGCACCGGTGATGTTCGGGAGGTGAGTCACAACGATCGTGTTTGTGCCGGTCGGAAAGTGTTCTACTTGCTTCTGCAGCCACTCGGCTTGGGCGGCCGTCCCACCCTGCATGCTTTGACCGTTATCCCCAAGTTCGACAAAGGTCTGCGGAGCACCGAATTGAGCCAGGCGCACGGTTTCGAGGGCGCGATAGGTGGGGCTCGAGAGCACGTTGCCGATCGGAATCCTTAAGTCGCGGAGCGCCTTGCCCATGGCAATCGCGGTGTTTCGTCCGCCTTCGTCCAATTGGCGTTCGGGCTTCCTGTTGTCGGGATTCGCAGTCTGCTTATCAGGCGCCTCACGCGGTGAACTCGCGTGGCGCATCACCAGAATGTATCCGCCTTTTCGCAAGGCTTTGACGAGTGCTTCGCCACGCAATTCCTGCGCGTGCGCAGTTCCCGCCAACCATATCATCGCTGCCGCGCTTGACGACAACATGAGCGTATGCATCCCTCGGGTGTGAGAAGTCATGCGGAGTTCCTTTCGGTGCGCGAATGCCGAAGACCAGCCGTAAGATATTCGCCCTATTCTAATGCTGCGGGCTGGTGGGGGCGAAGGGAGTTTTGAAATACCAGTTCTGAAACACCAGTACTCAACAGGGGTTCCCGGGTGTAAGATGTTCGCCATCCAGAATGCCAAAAAGGGAAATTCTGGTCGAGACCGAAAATTGCAGCGATCTCGGAGGGCGCCGATGGCAGATGACAAAACGTCGTTGGACCGGCGAGGGTTCCTGAAATACGCCGCTACAGGAGCCGTGGCGGCGGCTGTTCCAAATCCCATGCACGCGCAAGAACACGATCACGACCATGACCATGATCATGACCACCAGGTCGTTCCGTCCGACCCGGCGCTGCGAACCAAGGCACTAGAGTCGTTGCTGGTGGAGAAAGGACTGGTGGATCGTGCCGCGCTCGATCTGTTAGTTGATAGGTTTGAACACAAAGTGGGCCCGCGCAACGGAGCGCGGGTCGTGGCGCGCGCCTGGGTGGATCCTGCTTACAAGCAGCGTCTGCTGATTGATGCTCCATCGGCCATTGCGGAGCTAGGCTACACCAGCGGGCAGGGCGAACATATGCTGGTGGTCGAAAACGGCCCGAGGGTTCATAACTTGGTGGTGTGTACGTTGTGCTCGTGTTATCCGTGGGCCGTCCTTGGATTGCCACCGGTCTGGTATAAATCGACGGCGTACCGCTCGCGAGCCGTGATCGACCCGCGCGGGGTTTTGCGTGAATTCGGCACCCAGCTCGACGAAGACGTGGAAGTTCATGTCTGGGACAGCACCGCCGAGCTGCGCTACATCGTACTGCCAGAGCGTCCAGCGGGCACGGAGGGTCTGAATGAAGAACAACTGGCGGCACTGGTCACGCGGGATGCCATGGTGGGTGTTTCCAAGGTGGTGCCCCCAGGAGCAAAAGCATGAACGGCGTGCATGATCTGGGTGGTCTGCAGGATATGGGCCCCGTTCGACACGAAAAGGAGGAGCCAGTCTTTCATGCGGCCTGGGAAGGGCGTATCTACGGAATCGACCGGGCCCTCCGCTTCATGGGCAAATGGAACCTGGATGCGTGGCGTCATCAAATCGAATTGCTTCCGCCGGCCGACTACTTTCGCATGACGTATTACGAGCGATGGCTGCAGGTCAACGAGCAACTGGCGGTAAAACACGGCCTGGTGACGCCGAAGGAACTCGAAACCGGTGTGCCGGATCCCGACTCAGCGAAGGCTACCCCAGCCCTCACTGCCGCGGTTGCGGCGCAGCGTCTTGGTCGCGGTATTCCTTCGAGTCACGATCCCAAAGTTCCACCTCAATTCAAGGTTGGCCAGCGCGTGCGCGCCCGAAATATGAATCCGACCGGGCACACGCGGCTCCCCCGCTATGCCCGAGGGAAGCTCGGCATCATCACGCTCGATCACGGTGTCTACTTGTTTCCCGATACCAACGCGCACTTCCAGGGCGAGAAGCGCCAGCACGTTTACTCCGTTCGCTTTACCGCGCGCGAACTTTGGGGTGTGAACACCTCACCCCGGGACTCCGTTCATCTGGATATGTGGGACGACTACCTTGAGCGCACCTGACCTCAACTTGCCGCTTCTGCCGCGCGACGAGGAAGGACCCGTGTTTGCCGAACCCTGGCAGGCCCAGGCGTTCGCGCTCGCGGTCAGGCTTTCTGAGCAAGGCCATTTCACCTGGAAGGAATGGGCCGCGGCACTGGCCGACGAGCTAAAAGCTGCGGAAGATCGTGGCGAACCCGACGACGGCACCCACTACTACGAGCACTGGCTGGCGGCGCTCGAACATCTCGTCACTGCGAAAGCCCTATCGAATCCAAACGAGATGCTCGCCCGCAAAGAGGCCTGGGCCGAAGCCTATCGACGTACACCACACGGCAAACCCGTCAATCTTGCGAGCGGATCCAGCTAGCTGGCGCTTTTGATGATCATGTGGCTTTTGTCGAATTTCAGGAGGGGTATTATGTCAACATCAGGAGTTTTGAACACGGCCAGTACGCGGGTGCGGACCATCGCAGTTCCCTGGCCTGCCGTCGGCGTGCTCATGTTTGGGTTCGTTATGCTTTATTCGGTCGGATTCTCAACTCTCACGCGCACGCACAACGCCGCTCACGACACGCGCCACGCCAACGGGTTTCCTTGTCACTGAGGCTGTGGTGAGTCAGTTTCGAAAGCTCATGCTGGCGGTGTTCGGGTCGGGCACCCTTGCCGGGCTCGTACTCTTTGCCGTCCAGCACTTCACGGTTGTTCCACAGATCCAAGCCGCAGAGACCTACGAAGCTGCAGGCCAGGAAGCGCACTCCGTTGCGTCCCATGAAGACGAAGGCTGGCAACCCGCGGAGGGATGGGAGCGCACATCCTTCACAGCACTCACCACGGTGCTTACGGGTATTGGTTTTGCTGCGATGCTCTTCGGGCTGATGGCCCTAGCCGGAAAGGCCATCAACGCACGGCACGGTGCGCTGTGGGGACTGGCGGCTTTTGCATGCGTCAGTCTGGCTCCGGCGTTGGGATTGCCGCCTCAACCTCCGGGCGTCGCGGTCGCAGACCTGCATCAACGCCAGCTTTGGTGGGCCGGGACGGTGATTGCAACCGCCGTCGGTGTGTGGCTGATCGCCGGCCCGAGGCGAACCTGGCTTCTCCGATCGTGTGGAGCAATGTGCCTGCTGCTGCCACACATGATTGGTGCACCCGTGGCCATCGGAGAGAACAGTGTTCCGGCTCAACTGGTCCGGCGGTTCACAATTGCATCAGTCGCGACCAGCGCCATATTTTGGCTCCTGGTTGGCACGCTGGGAGGTTTAATCTACAGCCGCGATCAGGCGGATACCTAAGCTTTGCAAGGTGCTCATCGTGACTGACGAGGGATCAAAAGGTAGATAGTCCTGCTCATCAACTTGGAGCGGACTCAGCAATTCTGGATGGAGCGCGTGCTGCCGAACCAACCTAATTTTCCGTCCTGGGCGGCACGAATGTAACCGTTGGCCCACTGTTGGAGTTCCCCCACTATGCAGCGAAGCGAAGCTGAGATGGTGGTTTCAATCGCAAATGCTCCGTCAATTCTACTGTAAACTGCTTCGACACTTCCGCACGGCGAAAGCGTGCCGTCGCGCACAGCCAGTGATTTACTTAGTGCTGTGTCCAGTGCTGCGTCCATCGCCATGTTGTTCAAAGGACCGACCTTCCTGGGCATGGATTCGTTGGGCTGGGTCTTCTTCATTTTTACCCTGCTGCTTTTCGGAATCCCTTACACACGATTTTTTCTCCGTCGCCGAAATATCGCCTCTTGGCCGATCATGAGTGCGCGGGTCAGCAAGGTAGAAATCTTCGAAGGTGTCCCGGAAGAGTACGTTCCACGAATGGCCATTCGCCCGGGCATGCCGGTAACCATCCCGTACCACTGCCGCGCGCAATATGCCTACCTTGTTGATGGCACCCTCTACCCTGGTTGGTTTGCCCTGCTTGCCAAGAGTCTGACCGAGGCGCAAGGGCTCGCCAGGGGCCTCCAGAACCTGACCATCCAGCTGAAATACGATCCGCTCAAACCTGCTGACTCTGCGCTCGAAGAATCCAGAATTCTCGAAAAAAAAGTAGTCCAATCCGGCACAAACCCACTCAATCCTACAGTCTGGTGAGGAAGCGAAGTACAACCGTTCTTGCTATCTTGACGTAATGCTTCGGGGAAAGCGGCTCGGCCGGACCAAATGCACAATTCAGCAAAGACGTGTGCTCTTGGACCTACGGGCGGCACGTCTCAGACACAGAGGTTCCTAGCCCAGATGTCAGTTCGCCTCCGAAGAAGCCTACCATGCACGAAGACGACTCCAAGGGTGGTGCTGTAAGGATGAAGCCGATGGAGATGCCCCAACGGGCGCATGCGGCTGTTCCCGGGTTGCTGCTCACCATAGCGGATGTGAAGAAGCTGCCGCATGTGGAGATGGTCACGGAATTTAAGTGCATTGAGGGTTGGAGCGAAATAGTTTACTGGGGTGGCGCGCGCCTGCGCGACTTCCTAGCCGCGTTCCCGCCACTCAACGGGGGCCGCAGTCAGTCTGATTCCAAGAAGCCGGCGAGTGGCATTCCGAAGTACGTGGGCTTCGAGACGCCTGACGGCCGGTATTACGTCGGCATCGAGCGCGAAGTCGCACCTGCACCCGCAAACCATGCTTGCCTACGAGCTGAACGGCCAGCATTTGACACCGGACCATGGTGCCCCTCTACGTTTGGTTACTCCGCTCAAGTACGGTATCAAACAGCTCAAACAGATTGGCCGAATCACATACACGGACATGCGGCCTCATGACTATTGGCACGAGCAGGGATACGACTACTACGCCGGTCTATGAATTGGAGCAAAGAAATTGAGCGACAAACACGAACAAAAGCGAAGACCAGAGGATTCGCACATGGATTACATGACGCACAAGGATAACGGACAAGAGTCCGACCCACACGCTGGTCACAAGATGTCAGACATCCAAGCGACCCACGACCGTCACGCCGGACACTCCGTCGCGATGTTTCGCGACAAATTTTGACTGAATTTCGCCCTCACGATGGCGGCCGAACTCTACCCTTCATCGAGGCAAAGAACGTTTCCGTAATCGAAGACGACTGCCCGAACCGAGCGCTTTTGCGAAAGACCTTGTATGGCGCTACGTTTGGCAGTATCATGCATAAACCGGATAATATACGTATATACGCGCATACCCAAGTGTATTCGTGCAAAATGGATAGAATGAAACCAGAAGCCGAAGCAGGCCAAATCGCCCTAAAGGAAGAGCGCCACCAGTACATCCTGGAGCTGCTTGGCAGTGAGGGCCGAGTCCTCGCCGCGGACCTTGGCAGTCGATACAGGGTCTCTGAAGACACGATTCGTCGAGATCTGCGCGAATTGGCGAGTTCGGGAAAGATCCAACGGGTGCACGGCGGCGCCCTGCCTCGCCGTGCCGAGGCCGTTCCTTTCGTGTCTAGCCAACAAATCGACATGGAAAGCAAGATCGGAATTGCTCGAGTGGCGGCTGACATGATCCGCGACGGTCAGGTGGTGCTGATTGATGGAGGTACCACTAATCTAAGAATTGCTTCCTACCTTTCAAGAGAGCGTTCGGCGACGATTGTTACCAACAGCCCACCGCTTGCGCTGGCGTTGGCGGATCATCCGAAGTTGAGCGTGCTGATGCTCGGAGGAAATTTTCTTAAAGAGGCGCGGGTCACGACAGGCATCGAGACCATTCGTCGAGTCGAATCCATTCGCGCTGATCTATGTTTTCTCGGAATGTGCAGTTTGCACCCGGAGGTCGGAATAACCGTCGGCGACCGAGAAGAAGCGTACGTGAAGCAAGCGATGATAGGGGCTTCAACGGAAGTGGTTGGCCTGATTTCACTTGGGAAAATGGGGACATCTCTGCCTTACTTGGTCGGTCCTGCTTCCCGACTGACACGTTTGATCACTGATGCATCAGACGAAGATGTCCTGAATCCCTACCGCTTCCAAGGCATAGAAGTCACAAGTACGTAAACCGAAGCGGTTCGACACTTGTATAGGTACGCCGTGTCGACATATGACGGACCGGGACAAGGGTCTATGCTGCGCGATCAAAGGCTTCATGCACTCGATTGCATTCCGTCTTCACTCGAGGAAATTTGTCATGTATGAATTCCGCTACGCAAAGGAACACGCAAAGAATCTAACCGCAGTTACAGGAACCGACGGAAGGTTCGCGATTGCGGACCTTCGACTCGGGCCAAATCGCGTGAGCGTGCAACTGCCCGGGCGAGGTCCGACAGGGTAAGTGGCAGTGAATATTACTGGCGTAACAATTGTGCTGACGGTTTCCGATCAAAACGTGTCGCTTGTTGTTGATTCTCGGGAGCTGAGGGTGGGCGATTGAGCTTTCTCGGCGAAGTTAGACTGGAAGAGGAATTCGGCCCCTTTGCCGCGTTTCAAGAGGCCCTCGGATTCGTCCCCAATCTCCTCTATGCGCAGACCTTATTACCTCGCGTCATCGAGGCCCAGGCGAAGCTTGAAAGTGCCGTGCGTTCACAGGGAGGAGCGATTTCGCGGGTACATAAGGAACGAATCCTTCTAAGCATTGCGGCTGATCGACACGACATGTATTGCGTGGCCCTGGAGAGTAAAGTCCTGTCTTTGCTTGGCATGTCGGAGGGTCAAATCGATGACCTCTTGAATGACTACCATCGCGCAGACTTCCCGCTAGCTGACTTAGCCTTGCTGCAATTTTGTCTCAAATTAAGCCGCTACCCTCCCTCAGTGTGCTCGGAAGACATCGAAGCCTTGCGGGCATGCGGATTCGAGGACAAGTTAATACTCGAAGCCGTCGTCGTGACCGCCTTAGCCGTCTACCGCTGCACGCTATCCGTGGGGTTGGGTCCGGAAGTAGATTTCGGACCGCGGAAGCTCCCTTCGACGAGAATCGCTCCTCCGCGTGACGTAGCGCTCCATATCCCGTTGCCCGGGATTCATGAAGCGGCACGAAATAAAGGGCCGTACGTGCCCGCTCCATACCTAAGCTCCAAGACGTTTGGACCTTTTGCCATCGTTCAGAAGAGTCACGGATTCATACCGAACTTCTTCCGCGCTCAGACGTTGCGGCCCGACTTGCTTGAAGCGGAGCTGGAAGCAGTAGACAGGATTCTGCTACCTGAAGATGTCCTGACACGAATGCAAAAGGAATGCATTCTGCTGGCCGTATCAGCAGCGAACCTCAACTCTTATTGCGTCGCGATGCATTGCAACCTTTTGCGCGGCTTGGGTATGCCCTCGGAAGAAGGCGACCAGATTGCCGTGGACCATCATGAGTCCAACTTGTCGGAATCCGATAGAGCACTACTGGACTTCGCCGTCAAATTGGGAACGCGTGTTTCAGAGTTTTCCCGCAAAGATGTTGTCAAGCTTCAAACACTTGGTTTCACCGAGGAACAGATCTTGGAATGCGAGGTGGTCACTGCTCTCAATAATTTCGCAAATACCCTTCAAATGGGGCTAGGAATTGAGCCCGATTTTGAGCCACCTCCGGACTTCGAAAATAAAGTGCATCTTTCCGGTGGTGCCCACACTCCTATTCAGGCCGGGGGCGTAGTGCATCTCGTCGACACACTACAGGACACGGAAGCTGGATTGGTTGCCCAGGCGCAGAGTGGGAAGCTGGAGGCTTTCGAAGAGTTGGCTCGTCACCACGGCCAGTTGATTTATCGCACTCTGACAGCAATCCTTGGCAACCCAGCCGATGCGCAGGATGCCATGCAGGATACTCTCTTGAGTGTGTTCAAGCACATCGAGCGATTCCAAGGTCGCTCGAAGTTTTCGACTTGGCTGGTGAGTATCGCCAGGAATACGGCGTTTCAACGATTACGACGCGGAAAACATTTTGAGAGCTTAGATGAAGCTGTGTGCAACGAAGAGTGGGACTTTCGCCCTCGTCAGGTCAGGGCGTGGCAGGACAACCCGGAGGAGCTCTATTCTAAATCGGAAATGAGGCAGCTCGTTGAAAGGGGGATATTGGCGCTTCCCCCAAACTACCGCGTCGTGGTGATGCTCCGAGATATCCAACAGCTTTCGACAGATGAGGTTGCCCGGCAGTTGGGACTAAGCGTCCCTGCAGTAAAGACGCGGCTGTTAAGGGGCCGACTAATGCTGCGAGAGTGGCTCTCGCCGCACTTCGCGAATAGAGTCAAGGGGATAGCTCAATGATCACGTGCGAGGAATTCTTCGCTGAATTTGGAGACTACCTTGAAAATCAGGTGTCGCCAGAGGTCCGTAAAGAGCTTGAGTTGCACCTGTCCCAGTGCCGCGCTTGCCGCGTATTGTACGATTCTAGCCGCAAGACTGTAAAAATCGTGACAGAAAGTAGTTCATTCGAGTTGCCTGAGAGCGTCTCCGGCCCAATCATAGATCGCGTCATGGCGAAGTTGCGAACAGGCCAAAGCTAGTAAGGTCGAAATCCACTATTATTAACCGCAATCTATTCCCACCTCCACTGCTGTAAGTTTGTCGAAATTCGGTGTTCAGAGCCTCAACTGGTGAGTGTCGAACATCCCCTTCGAGTCCTTCATAAATTCCCACTTGACCCCCTAGTGGCCGAACCGCGATCTATGCCTACGACAACGCACGGCTTTGGGCGTTGCCTAGCTATGGCGATTTTTTTGTTCATCCATGCAACTTTCGCTCGGCAACTGACTCTTATCGCCCGTGAGAGTCGAGCGCCCGAGGGTGCTCGTCGAAACCTTGTGCTGGAACGATTCGAACGAAGAATCGTTCTGCCCAGGCTGAAATAATCAAGAGGAGAATTAAATGATTGAATCAAAGCAGAGGAAAGAAAAATCGGTACTTGGCAGTTCTCGTACAAAAGCCTTCCGCTTAATCCGGACAGGCTCCGCGCTTCTCTTATTCGCGGGCTCTGCCACGCCCTTTTATGGCCAGTCTCCCGAGGCGCTCAAGACTGCGGACAAGAAATCCCAACTGCCTCCGCAGGAGCAGAGCGTGCAGCGTGATCAAGCTTACGTGCGCCAACTTCTGCAGAGAGGGACCGCGGACGCAAAGATCGAAAGTGTTCTCCAACTATCGAGCCGGTTCGCCAGCTTCAACCCCTCAGGCGATTTTCATGCGTATTCACTCAGCCTCATTGCCAAAGAGAAGGCAGCTCTGAAGCAGCAAAAACAAACTCAGCAAGCCGGCGCGGCCTCGCAAGCGCCGGTTGCCGCGGTCGTCTCTGACATTTCTTCTGTTCCAGCCAGCGCGATAGCCCTTGCCCCGTCGAATCCCGTGGGAATCAGCAGCGTGAAGAGTTCCCAAGAGAGCAGCCGGGACAATTCCACTGAGGCTGTCACAACCAGCGCTCCCGAGAACAATCAGGCGGCAGTCTCGAACTCCTCCCCAGCAGCCTTTGGAGGCGGTCTATTTCTTCCCGCCGCCTCAACTCCATCGACTGGCGGCGGGGCCGCTCAGAACACTTCGGTGGGTGCAGGTTCGAGCTCCAAGGGCGCGGCAGGTTCCGGCGGCTCCTCCGATCACCACTCAGGTTCTGGCGGTTCTTCGGACGGCGGATCCAACAATTCAAACACATTCAACTCTGACCAAGGCCCTGGCCCGGGACCGATCGGTCCGGGACCTGGGTGCAACTTGTTCCCAGCGCCGCCCTCCGTGGGTGCAGCGGTTCCGCTGTCTTACTTCGGGCCGTCGCCCTCAGAGACAAATCCGAGCTTGGTCGGGCCCGTTCAATTGCTGAAATCCGGCACTGTTGATGCGGCGCGCGGGACCATTACCTTGCCCCTTTATTTGGGCCACATGAAGGGCAATAAGAAGAACGTCTGGTACATCCTCACCGATGTGGACGATCCGAACGTGGCCGCTGAGTTGGGTCTGAACTTTTCCGCGAAACTCACCTTCGCATCCAACGCGGCAAGAACTGCAAACCTCGCCGCGGATGGGACTCTCGTGTTTGATAAAGGCACGGTTGATTTCTCACCAATCCGCAGCATCGTCCCCGGGCCTGCAGGAGCCGAGTTCCCTCCGGTCTCTGCCCAACCCGGCGCGTTGGGTGATGCAGACTACAGCCCCTTCGTTCAGGTCGTAAATGCTGGCGGGGTGATTTACAACGCTTCCATCGTGGCCTTCAACGTAGACGCCAGCCAAATCAACTTCCCCGATGGCAACGTGGACTATACCAAGGTGCATGACGAAGTCGTGGCCATCGATCCGATCAACCAGACAGTGACCATAAATCTCATCAACGGGTTCAGCTTCGGGCGGCCCGTTTGGTACATCTCAATGGACACGAGCATTCCTCTGGGTGCGGCCATCGAGCACAACACCTTCGCTCCTTTGATGGCGCAGCTCCATCTGGGCGGCGATGACAGCTTCTCCAGCCCTATCGAGCGCATCTTCATTAGCACGAATGGCGCCGAATCTTGCAACAATCCTCAACGCCAAGGTTTGTCAGCGGATCTGGCGGATGGTCACCGCCCGAACAATGTCCTCGGAGGAATCCCAACGATCGCATTGGATTACAGCCCGGCTTGGGACGCCCAGTTATTTGAATGGACCAAGGACGCAATCGACAACGGCTTCCGTGGTCAAGTGCGCGAGGAGTTCCAGATTCTCACTTTCGTGCAAGACGGCCTGATCACCGGCCCGGGTGGAGCGCCATTTGGCAGTTCCGGCTTCTCCATCAACTGCCCAATTGCTCAGCGTCTCGACTGACCAGACGCTTCATCGTAATCCCAACTTACTTTCGGCTCCGACACCTTGTCGGAGCCGGAAGCTTCAGTCCCGCATGCGAAGCCGCTGCATGATTCAGTGGGGTTTCCCCACAAATTGTCTTATCTGGACCATCCGAGAAATGGAGGAAAGAAAAAGCAATGGATACGGTGGATCAATCCTTACCGAAACGGATGGTGGAGTCAGCCATTTCGGGGCTGCGGCCGCGAACTCGCAACGTTGTGGAGCTCATCCACTTACAAGAACACTCCATCACAGAAACTCCACAAATTCAGGGGATTTCGACGGGGGCAGTAAGGTCGCGGATGTTTCACGCGAAAATCGCATTGCATCGAATGCCCTTGCTGCAGAGTGTCGGCAGTTCCAATTGTTCCAGGCAAGCTGAGTAAAGAGGCAACTCAAAGGCAGCAACGATGAAGACCGCAATTTCTCCGTCTAGGCAACCTAAAACGGAGCCTAGTGCAAACCCGATTGACTTCCTCGATGAGGATCTGGTTTTGGTGCCAGCTTCTGGCATTCCGGAAGAATTTCGTAAGCTATCTCGTTTCTTGCCTGTGATCGTGCTTGTTCCGAAATCGGCTCTTCATGACAAGACCACCCAGAACAAGCCGGGAGCCCGTAAGTCCATCACTAGACTCATCGATACCAGCGATGTCTGCTTACCGCTGGATGCAGCGAAAGCCTGGTTGAGAAATCCCAACGCCACAGACACGTTTGAGTTTGGGGGAGTGACAGGATGTTTTTCAACGATGGAAATTCGTCGCAATGGTCAGCCCGTTATTCTCACATGTAAGGAATTCAAAACTCTTGCGTATCTGATCAAAAACCCGCGGAGGGTGATCTCACGGGACGAACTACTCAGCGAAGTGTGGGGATACGAGAACTATCCTTCTACAAGGACTGTCGATAACCACATTTTGAAGTTGCGCAAAAAACTGGAAACAGAGCCTGCCCGTCCCAGGCACTTTCATACGGTCCACAGCTCTGGTTACAAGTTCCAACCGTAGGACCAGTATCCGACGGTCTCGAGAGGCGAGCGTGTCACCCATTAACATCGCAAAGGCCTGCTCGAGTCTTCTATAAGTGAGGAAACAATGCCTGAAGTACAGCAGTGCACAAAGTGCGGCCGGATTATCGAGAGTGGAGAAGTGTTCGTCAGGTTCAAAAATCCCAATCCCAATCAGCCGCCTCTTTTCTTTCACCATCGCGGCGGAGGAAATTGTTATTGGGAGTACCTTCGCGACCAAGTTCTCAAAGTTCAGACCCACCGCCGTCAACACATTCAATTCGCCGCTTGATATAGAGATTAAGAATTCTGGATCTGCCAGCTCATCCCGGGGCGATTGTTTCCTGTCCCTGGCGAATTGCTATTTCGCTCATCATTCCTGAGGATTTCCCGTCCTGCGAAACGCAATCTGGTCGTTCTTTTCATCCACTTCAACGCCCTCGTCCGGTTGCTCCCGCGAGTCGAGCGTCTGGTGGAGCGCTAGACGCTCATGCATGAAGTCAATTTATTTAAATTGTTTCGCATGAGATAGATAACGCACCCAGCGATTTCTCACGAGTGCTCAGAATGAGCTAAAACTCGAGGTTGAAATCGAAGAAGAATTTACCGTAAACTATTGACAGTGAAGTGTTTCGCTGCGCGCCCGTAGCTCAGTTGGATAGAGCGTCTGGCTACGAACCAAGTGAGCAAAAACTATAAGCCTTTTCTCTGGTGTCGCTTACGGGAACCACCTCTTGTTTCTTCTCTCCCTACAGAAAAATCGCAGTGGTTCTTGCAGTAACTGTTCTGATCATCTCCTCCCCGAGCACGCGAGCCCGTGAGCATTCTAAAGGCGACACGTCGAAAGGGAAGCAGCCGTCCCGAACTTCACAGACGGTTCAGAGTTCCAATTCAGTTATGAGATCGATGATGGTAATGCCAATGGTCGCTCCACTGTTTCTGGAGAACCGAGAATTCTCCAGCACCTTGTACATGGTCAACGAACTAAAAATTCCTGCTGCTGCTAAATTGACGCTATTCGACCTCGGCGGTAATAAGATCGGCGAGGACACGATTTCGTTCCTGCCAAACAGCCAGCAGGAAATTGGCATTCGCGGATTGCTCGACAAGTTCCACTCCGCTGCGCAATTTGGGTCGTTGCGGGAAGAGGTTCTGACGAGTAACGGCGTCGGCGTGTTAGCGCAGCTTTCCGTCACGCACCATGGAGGAAACACGAGCTTTTTTGACGAGGAACTGTTAATGCCGAGCATGGAAGGATCGTCGACGCTTCGAGCGGTGTCTGACGGGGGCCGGTCCTCGATTGTGGCAATTACCAGCCTTTCCGCCAATCCCCAGCAAGTTGTGGTTGGTTGCCTCGAAGAGAATCGAAGTCTAGTCACAAAGAGCATTTCGCTTTCTCCTAACCAAACAACGATTGTGCGGCCATGTTCCCGCGGAGAAGGACAGAATTTCCAGGGCCTAGTCAGCAGCGACTTTGGCAACAACTCCGAGGACTCTGAGCAAAACAAGTCGCTCCAATCGGCGGGTATTTCCATCGTCAGCGACGCTATGCCCGGTGAGTTCTCCGCCTACGGCTTGGTCTACCATGGGAGTGATCGTTCGGCCTATTTTAGTTCTGTCAATTTCTCGGACCCGAAAATGCTGCACTCTGCAGGTCTGGTGTACGCCGGCATTCCGGTCGGAGACTCTAGTCTGCTCCCCAAAGGCACTTACACTCCGAGGATTTACCTCGCCAATTTTGCTGACGCACCAGCAGATTTGACGGTCCAGTATGCCAGCACCACAGGCGACCAACCCGACGTCCAAACAGTCCTCCAGGCAAAGCTGGCCGGGCAAACCGCTCGAACGTTCGAGTTAAACGACTTGAAGGGCGACCCAGGCCTTCAGAACTCTTTCATCGTTTCGTCCAATGCTGCTCCAGGCATGGTACTGTCAAAACTGGTGGCGCGTAGCGATGGCCCGTTGCGCGAATTGGAGTTGATTGGTAAAGATCAAGAGCAGATGGAAAACTCTGGCGGTCATCCGTGGTCGGTCGAGAGCGGAATCCTGAGCACGATGTTCTTGTTCAACCACTCCCCGCAATCCCAGGAGTTCAACGTCCGCGTTGCCGACGACAGAACAGTATGGCTCAAGGTCTACAAGCTTGCGTCCATGGAGACTAGAGCGATCAGCATCAACGACCTAATCACTTTTCAGGTGAAAGACGACAAGGGGAAAACTCTTCCGAAAGGCATGCTCAGTGGCGAAGCCGGATGGTTTTCTCCGGCAACGACGGAGGTAAGCGGGCGCATCCTGCAGTCTGACCGGTTGCAACCTATGGCGCGAAACTTCAGCTGCGGTACCTGCAACTTTCTGTGTGGCAACACTCAGTTGATATCTGACTCTTCGCTCAACATTCTGGTGACTAACCAGGGGCTACTCGGAACGATTACTCCTTCCTATTGCGGGCTCCCGTGTCAGCTCTACACGTCTTGTCCCGCGTTGAGCAATCCCACAAACTATGGCCCTGGTGGTGTTACGTATTCTTGGTCGGGAGGCGGCTCCGTCGCCAGCTTAGTTTCTGGCGGGACCAGCACATCGGCTACGTGGCAGGGCAATGCCGTCGGCAACACCACAGCCAACTTCAGTGCCAACATGGGATCCTATTATTCTTGCCAGGGAACTGCTCCGATCACCGTCACTCCGAAGGTTACTATTGACTCGTTTAGCCCTAATCCAATTGTCGGCGGGAATACCGCAAGCGTTCACATTTCAGTGACTCCTTCGGCGAACATCACTCTAACGATAAATAAAAGTGGAACTGGATCCGCCACATTCGGTACAAGCGGAAACACGAGTCTCCAGATTCAGCAAACAACAGCCGTGACGATCACCGGCGGTTCGGAAAGCAACGGAGGTCCCGACCTTACTCTCCAGGCCGCCTATGGGAGTTCGCCAGTTATTGTCGGCTACCCCACTGGATTTCCCTTCAGTGTCACCACCGGTGCCTGCACCGCGACTTACTCAGGTCACAGAGGTGAGGGAAGCAAGGTTTGCCCATCCGAAGTCCAAGTGTCGGATTCATACAGCCTCAAGGAATACTGTAGCTCGTGCCAGTTTTCATGCATCGCGATCAGTTATGACACCACATTTATGCCGGGTCCGTGCTCTCCTAACTCGGTGGGAGGTATCCAAGGCGCTGGCAACCAAAGCTTGACCTTGGTCCTGCAAGGCAACTTCACTTCCACTGACTGCAACTCCCACTCTGTGCAAATCCAAACAACCGTGACTAACGCACAAGGGACGAAGTCAGTTTCCACTGGGACCTCCATCGGTCTTAACTGCACCGCCTACCCGAACGGATCTCTGTGTCCTTGAGGCAAAAAGGAGCGGTCAAATGAGGGAAAAACTTAGAATTCGGAAACATCTGCTTCTGTGCGCGGTCCTGATGGGTTTTGGCGCTCCATCGAGGACTGAGCATGCTGATGTTCCCCAGCTTACCGCCGTAGTGCCCGAGACAGGAATCACGACACCTGGGACCAAAGTCGCGGTTTATGGGACCAACTTCTCGCCGGATGCAATCGTTTATTTTGGGGGCCTCCAAGCACGTAGAACAGATTTTACGAGTCCTTCCACGCTTGAGGTGGTGACCCCATACTTGCGCCCCGGTCCGGTTCAACTCCAAGTGAAATCCGGTGGCACCACCGTCCGCTCCAAAGTTATGTTTGCGGCCCTACCATCGCCTGCTGACACCGAAATTGACCGCGCCGTGACTTTGGCAAGCCAGGGACAAGCCCCCGTCGCTATCGCCATGCTAGCGAACATCGCCAAGACCAACAGCGATTACGAAGTCCAAGCGTTTGCGCACTACCAAACCGCGCAGATTTATTTCGCCCAAGGAGATTTGTGGCGCTGGGGAGGTGAGGCGTCCGCTATCTATGATAATGCGGACAAATCGGGACCCGCCGTGCAAACTTCGTGGGTATACCGCTTGCCGAGCGACCAGAGCACCTACCTACTCCCTATCGATAGTAATCCCGATACCCCCCTTAAGCTAGCCGATTGGACCGTCGAGAAAGATGTCACACAGAATCCGGAGCCGCGGTTTTTCAGAGCCTTGTTAAATGCACGGTATGGCAACCTAGAAAAGGCAAAAACAGACAGCGATTTCATCCTCTCACTGTACCCTAACGATCCCTCCTATCGAGCTTTGGCCGCTTACATTGCCGTGCTCGCGGGAGACAAGACCCACCTTCGATCTCTATCCACCGAAACGATTACAGGTCATAGGGCGCTAAGCTTGCTCGGTGAGGCGGCCTACCTCAGTGGCGACGCAGTCGAAGCTCTGCATTGGTGGACCCTTGCCGCAAAAGACTATCCGCTGGGGGCGACCCTTGCCTACTGGGCGGGAAAGAAGCACTTTTCACGCGGCCAAAAGCGAGTGGCGGAAGCCCTGCTCACGGAGTGCATCGCAATGGCACCCGACAGCAAGGAAGCAAAGGAGGCAAAGGATCTTCTCGTTAAACTCCGGGAGCAAGCCCCGGAATAAATGCGGCGCACTCGTTGGGGACGCGACAACTGGGAGACTGGGGGACAACTGGGACAAACTGGACGTTTTCTGGTTATTTTGTCTGCCATGGTCGGCTAGCTGGAGCAGACGACCATTCGGGAGTTAAGATCCCGCGGCTGCTGGAGAGTTGTCTCTGGCGAATTGTTATTTCGCCCAAGATTCCTTAGGATCTGCCATCCTTCAACGATTCTGCAATGCGCAATCTGGTCGTTCTTTTCATCCACCTCATCGCCCCTAGCCGATTGCTCCCCGCGAATTAAACGTCTGGTAGAACGCCAGACGCTCATGCATGTAGTCAATTTATTTAAGTTGCTTCGTATGAAATAGATAACGCACCCAGCGATTTCTCACGAGTGCTCAGAATGAGCCAAAACTCGAGGTTGAAATCGAAGAAGAACTTACCGTAAACTGTTGACAGTGAAGTGTTTCGCTGCGCGCCCGTAGCTCAGTTGGATAGAGCGTCTGGCTACGAACCAGAAGGTCGGGAGTTCGAGTCCCCCCGGGCGCGCCACTCTTCTCTCAAGTTTTCAATCACTTAGGCCACACTTCCTACTGCAGTTTGGTCGACTTCTTTGGGTGCATTGGGTGCAACAACAGTGCTTTGAGTCGGGAGGTGAAAGCCCAAGCCGATCCGTTCATCCACTTCCTTGCGGAATTTGACGTTGGTTTCCAGTTGCGAGTAGATGTCTCCGATCTCTTCGTCAGCGTGACCCATCCAGAAGTGTTCCAGGTCCTTCGGGACGGCGTTCTCGCGGAGCCATGTGAGACGAAAGCGGCGAAAGGCATGCGCTCCAGCCTTCTTGCCCGTGACTCCGGGGGTCTTCTCGTCGCCAAGGAGAATCGGGTGCAGTACGCGCCGCAAGATGTTCGACTGATGGAGCGGCTTCCCGGTCCTGGTGCAAAACAGTAGCCCCGACCTCCGGTCGCCGATATACGCCTTGAGTAGTTCCGCAACTGATGAGTGCAGATCGATCTCTCTCTTGCCATTCTCGGTCTTGAGGAAGTTGTACGTCTGCGATCCCCACGCCTTCTGATGGATCTTGATGGTGACGCAGTCCGTGGAAATGTTCTTGAGGTCGATTCCCAGGGCTTCACCAAGTCGCAATCCGCTGGAAGCGCAGAGCACATTCAGCATGCGGTACTTCGGCTTCCTGGTTCTCGCAACCAATTGGGTGACTTCGCCACCTGTGAACGCTGGCCGTCTTTGCTCTTGCTTTTTGACCACGGGCAGGTCGATGAACTCGTGATTCCATTTTCGCGGATGAATCTCTTCACCCTGTTCATTGATCGCTGAGGCCACAACCATCTTCACAACTTGTGTGTAGTTCCCAATTGATTTCGGACCCAGTTCGCCGGACGCTACCAGCTTGGCCACAAGCTCTTTCATGGCCAAATTGTTGACCGCGTCAAGCGGTGTGTCGCCGATGTTCGGATTGATCCACTTCTCCAAGTGGCTCTCCCAATTGCCGATCGTTGAAGGGGCTACGGGATTCCGCTTCCGGCTCTTCAGTTGGTTGAGCCAAATCACAGCTTGCGCACGGAAAGTGACACCGTGGATGGACCGAACTACTTTCTCGAAGTGCTCCACGCTATCCGCACCGCTGGCCGCAATGATCTCCTTTCTTTTCCTAAGGCGCTCCGGTTTCGTCAACCTACGAGGGCCTGAGACAGGGCAAATCGGCTTGCTCAGATATGCTCTGTTCTCCTGCCCCGGAACATCGATCCGAAACCTCACGTGATACCAACCACCTTTCACTTCTTCATATCCCAGTTGACCAGAACGACGAGCCATAGTCTTTCTCCTTGGCCGTCTATCTGGCGTCGCTCTTGCGACTGCACCAACCATATGGGTTGACATCAATGGCGTATTCCTGACTAGACCGCACCCGCGATGGCGATGCCCATGAAAAGCCTTCGTTCCGGAATGACAATCCAGAGCGATGTTTCCGAGGGCATTTGCTTGCAGGGGTGATAGTCCCCGCTCACCACGAGAGAGAGTTCTGTCCTTTTCCGGAGGGCAGGATAAAGTGGCAGTTTGCGTGCCCGAATCTTGCGGCCTGCCTTGAGGGCAAAAATGCAGATGCCCGAAAGCACGATCGAATACGCGATGCAAGGCGTTGTATAGAGGAAGAGGGTGTAGGAGTGCTTGAAAAAGAGAAAGGCCGACGCCGAGCGGATGGCCATGACCCCCAGAAAGATATTGTCTTCCGGGAATGGCGCCCTAAGGTAAAACGCCATTCCCGTAGCCGCCGAGCGAAGGCAGGCGAAGAAGTGAGCAGCATGGAGAATTCGACGGATCGTGCTCGCGCCAGCGGCGGAACTCCACATCTCTCCAAATCACGATCTTCAGTGCGGAGTTGACGACGTGATCCGGCGTGCTCTGAATGAAGGTCGCGTACTTCTCGACGGCGACCGCAATCGGTTCCTGCAGTTCGTACTCGCGCTTCACCATCTCCGCCGCTCTATTAATGATCGACATGATTTCTCTCTTCCATATTTCTTCTTGGCCTGACTGGACGCGGGCAAAACACATGGTGAACAGAGACTTTCCCTGTTCACTGGGCTGGAGCGACCGCCACGGTTCCGGTGGCAACGAAGTGGGGTCGCCCCCCCTCCAGCCCATTCCGGAGGTTTGCCCGCGTCCAAACTGAATGTCGCGCCATGCGCAACCTCTATGCTCCCAATAACTTCGCGTCACCCCGGGGGTGACGCGGACGGTGACGGGGAGGGTTACGTGTGTCTTTCACGCACCCGTCACCGCGGCGAAGGATCTCTGCTACTGGTGAACGGTGTTCGTGGACCAGGAAGGTCCCGAAGAATACGGTCCGGTCCGGCTTGAGTTGCGAGAACTCCAACCGTAACTCACGTTCCGTGATCGTCCCGTTGCTCCATGCCTGATAGAGGCTGTCGAAGCGATCGCCATAGAAGCGCCGCCGCGCCTCCTTGAGGAATTCAAAGTCCTCGGCGACCGGCACGACATACTCGTGGCGCTCCCACTTCGTGCGAATCTGGAAGTAGCGGAGGATCTCGCCCGAGACGTCGGATTCGAGGGGTCTCTTTACCAGGGAACGGAAACGCTCTTCGGCCTTTTGAAAATAGGCGTCCTTCGCGGCGATATAGAGAAACCGGAAAGTCTTGAGCTGCCGGAAGAGCCCCTGGTAAGCCCCGAGATGCGAAACGAAATGGGACGATGTTTCAAAGCCGGAATCCACGTAGCTCAGGGTGACCACAGGGGGAGCACCTGAGAAAGGCGAAGAAAGAAACAGGGGAAACTTGTCGACGAAATAGCGGAGGGTCGGCTTGCTTTCTGGGCCGCCCTCATAGACCTTGGCCGGCAGAGAGTCCTTGGGGACCCCCAGTTCATCACAAAAGAAACTGACCTTGTCTTGCTCCGTTTCGAAGTACTTCATATCCTGGTTGGCCAGAATGAAGTCCAAAAGCACGAGGCGGGAACGCATGAAATCGAACGAGTGCCGTTTGCGGTTGCGGACGTTGTCCTTGTCGATCTGTCGGTAGAGGGTGCGGGAAAACAGATGAAAGATGGAGCCCCTGCGCATGTAATCCCGGATCGTGGCGTGACCTCGCTTAAGGACTTTCTCGGCGAAAGAAGTAGGCCTTTTTCCATACGCAGTGCCGGTGAAGTTGCGGAACTGTCCCAAGGTGAAGTACCCCGAGTGGACGGCAACGATATAGAGAAAACGGGCCTCCGATTCGGTGTAGCCGAATTCCTTGATCCGCTCGATATGGTTTGTGGGAAAGTTCATAGCGACAAGATCTCTGTCAATTCACGCTGATCCAGCACGGGCCGGAGTTTCGGAGCATCTTCTGCGTGGTCGTAGATGGAGAGTCCGGCGGGGACTTTTTCCGCCAGATCTCTTCCCCGGTAGTGACCGGTGGCGAGTTCGAGGCCACACGAGCCCTCTCGCCGTCGCGCGCTTCGTATTCGATCCGAATGTCGGGAACTGGAATCCTTCCTCGAACCACCTGAAGCCCATGCCGTTCGGCAACGAGATGTTTTTGCTCGGAAGAAGTCCTGCCAGGGCCACGCTTCGCGAGATCGCGGAAGAGGCGCTTCTTCATCTCATAGTCGAGAACGACGCCGAGATTTCTGCCTTCCTGCCCCTCGAACTTCTCTGCGGCCTTTTGATGGAACCGGCAGAGGTCGGGGTCGTGGCTTCGCGGGACCTGGTGAATCCGCAGTAGAGAGCCTGACCTTTGCCGGCGCTCTGCGTATCGGTGAGGAAACGGTGGCCGTTCTTGTCGGCGGCGCCAAAGCTCATGGCGAAGAAGAAGAGTTTTCGCTCGGGTCCGAGGGTCGTCAGTGACAATGACCGACGCACTCTGTTGATTCGTGCTTGCCGCCATATGCTTCTCCCTGAACGGCGCCGGTGCTTCAGGTGCCGGGAAAAAGCCAAGACAGGAAGTTCACTGCCGTGATGGCCATTCCGATGCCGAAAAGCACGCCGGCAAGCATACACTTCGAGCCACCTTCACCGAAGGTGAAAGTGAGCCGGGCCGCGACAATCGCAACCAAGAACAGCCCTCGTGCAATCGTGCTCGTAAACGCCTGTTGCAGGACGCTCACGGCGTTTTCCCAAGAGGATTGGCCACTCACCTGAGCAAATGCCGCTTATGCAAGATCAGAGCCGGATTTCTTTCGGAAGGCTTTCTTCATTGCCGGCGAGTTCCTTTCACATGATGCGAGCCGGCACCGCATCGGGATTCAAAGGCCATGGGGCGGCTCGGCGGCGGCTCGCCGCAACTTCAACTTTCGGCTCCCTACGCTCGCCGTCCTGCTCAACCACATCCGCGAGAGGTTACCCCAGCCACACGAGTACGCCCAGTCGCCGATGGCAGAATCGCGAATGTTGTCAGCAAGTTCCGATCAGTTCTGCTGTCATTTTCCGTCACTGCTGGTCGGCGAGGGATGTAGCGAGAGCCGCCCTCTAATACTACTAATGGGCAAGGAACTGGCAAAACATTTCAAAGAAAAATGTTTCACGTTCTGACTGTTTTTTTTCGCCTCGTTCGGCGTTTCTTGCTCGACCCCGTCATTAGGGCAATTGGTTCTAGTACCAGCGCTAAGTTCTGAAGTCGCTGCATTGATTCTGTGAACACGAATGAGAACGGCGCGTTCGGATAGCACGGTACGGCGATCCTGAATCTCCTTAGCGCCAAAGCACACTTGCATGCAAGTCCCGCTGGGGTGCATGAACCCCGTTGCTGGCTCGTGACGGGCACTTTTCCGAGTACGCGACTACAAAGGACTTGGCCAGGCATCGTTGACCGTATTCTCGAAAGGCAATAGAGTCTGCACGCTGTCTATCGGTCGGAACGGAAGTGCTGTTCGCATGTATCGAATAGTCTTAGCTTGCAAGGGCGTTCCTGCAGATGCCGGAACAGCCGGTGCACATGACATCACAGAAGAGTTCACCCATAGGCCATGGCACGAGAACGTGTCGTGTGCCTGGGATGGCTCGCAGCTCATTCTTCAGGTAGACAACGATTTCGACTCGAATGGGATCGCTCTAGTTGATGAGTTCTCTGATGCTATATCGGCTTGCATCAAAGAGGGATTCGACGGCGACATCGAAGTGCTTTCGGTCACTGTCTTATGAGCCACAACGTCGCTATTTCAAGTTTCCGATTACGCGAGAAATCAGGAGTTGAGCGAATATCCTGCGCTAGAATTGTGGCTACAGAGGGAAAAGCAAATTCCAGCCATGTTCCTGCGCTTTGTTGTTCCTGAGATTGACGAGGATTCTGAGCGTGAACTCGGTGTGTTCCAAGCAATTCATAAATTGCGGAAGAGTGGAGTGCTTTCAGGTTACGAGGAAGGTCAGGACGACCTGATTGGAAAATGGTTCGACGAAAATCTCGCAAAACCTACACGTTTCACAGCTGCTAAGCCTCCTTACTACCGTAAGAAAAGCAGGGCCATTTCGTGGTTTAAGGATACTGCCCACGAACACATCGCTCACGTTAGGTCACTGGTTGCGATTCTTCAGAAGCACGGCATTTCCGTACGGATGTTGAAGACCAATCGTGTCGGTTACGTCGCATACGAAGACGAATATCAAGTCGTAGCTGAGCCTTTTGGTGGAGAAGAGTACTGATCGACGGAGAGTTGCGCTCAACTCTGATAAACGCTAACCGGACAAGTGGGGTCGTGGTACGGGACTTGTCCCGTTTGGAGGCTTACCAGGAATCTTGAAGCACCTTCAGGGGCGGCACGGTTGCGCCGCCTGTACATCGATAACCCGAACCACTCTAATCTCCCGCATGTAGCCACAAAGGTGTCCGTAAGGGCCGACCCAACTGGTGTCACCTATGAACTTGATCCTAACAGCGGACGGGTTACTGAGGGCTTCAAGCTTCCCGGAGGGCCCGGAAAGTTCTGACGTAGGCTCCAACCAATATGGAGGACGCCAGCATCCACCACCCGGGTAGAACGCGGACCGCTCAAAACCAAATTCCCACGTCCCATCGTATTCCTTGTTGTGCGTGCCGCGAGCCTGGAAGAACAGGGCCGCAACAATCACAATCGTGCAGGCCAAGAACAGTTTCCAGTGGGGCCACAGAAACTGTTTGATCGCTGCAATCATCGTGGCGAAAACCGCGGCCCATAACACCCAGGCGATCACAATGCCAACTGCAAGGCCCGCCCCTACTTCGGAAATGCCCAGCAGCCTACCGGCGCGATCACCGAGACACAGCAGCAAGCCAGCCATCGGTGGGACGAAAAAGACGCCTACGAGAAACACCAAGAATGCGGATACTGCACCGACTGTTGCGATAGTGAGGAATTTACGGTTTTAGCACGCCAAGTTAGTTAGGATAGCGTCCCTCTCAGAAAAAGCGAGATAGAAGTATTGAACGAAGAAAGTGAGTAGCCCATTGCTTCTAATTCCGCAATGTAGCGTGTGTTTTGCGAAACTTCCAGCAGAAAGTTCAGATACGCCGGGCAAAGTTCTGGTTAGCGCCCGTCCTCGGACGAGTGGAAACTGGACTGTTAGCTCGGTTGGGAGGGACACCGACGACAGACAAAACGAAAAGTGACACGTACGAGGCCGTACGCGGCCACATTTGCCACTGAAGTCCATCTGCTTCATCCTGTGGCTTCGAGTATGCCACCAAGTCCAGATAAAACGTGGTTGCCGGGAAAGTGGAATCCGCCTGATCCTCAATGTCCGGCTGGGCTATGAGGAGTTGACCGTGACTGTTTTTCACCACGTTCGTCCACATTCATCGGTGTCAGCGCCATTAAGAAGATACATAACCGACCAAAATCGTTGCCCTTTGGCGAGAGGCGGTCCACCACCAGATATTCTCGATTTCTTACGCCTTCCAAGACCCAGTGTATTCCTTTCAGCAGCCGATCTTTGTCTCGTTTCTCTTCGGTGGCCGAGTTCCAAAAATCGCATGGGCAAGTGACTGCACTAAGTTAATCCCCCCACCTGTTCTCGGCAACGGTTCCGTAGATCACGAGTACCATTCCAACGACGATCACCACACCGAAGACCGCGATCAAAGTATTCACGGTGGCGTTTTCTCCCCAAGCTGCCGGGATTGAGATGATTGGACTGTGCGAAAGTCAAGAACCGCAGAGAGAGGAGCCACCCAGGAAAGAGTGAAAGGCAAAATCATCTCCGCGAGTTGATGGTCGGCCACCCGCCCCGCTCCTTAGTTAGTCAGCCCGCTTAAAAGCCCAAAAATCAAGGATTACAGGAACTTGATTCTCTATCGAGATGCAGGATTCCTCTATTTTGTAACCTTCAGGAAAATCCGCAATAACCTCAGCCCCAATACGCTGGACTCTCTCAACGTCATCTTCACTGCACTTACCAAACACATACGCCCTTATCCTCAGGATGCGATTCTCAATGCCGCATGTCACTGCGACGAATCGGTCCGTGATCTCACCGAGCAGCGCTCGTTGAATCGATAGTTTTAGTGTCATCGTTGGGTCAAAGTTAGTCATGGTCTCGCTGGAATTATATGGATTCCATTTTTGGAGTAGTTAATAATTCCTTTGGTTGTAGGCGTTCTGGCTCCGGTGCTTGGGTCAACGTATTCCCCTATCACCTTTCCGAAGTCCACCCGCTCTTTGAAACCAGGCTGTCCCCTTGGAACGGTGTTGACGGGGGTTCCAGTGCCAGCTTTCTGCGCTAGTTCCTCAGGGTTAGCTGTTAGCGTACTCCGGCCCGCCGTGTAGCTATTATGTCCCTCAAAATGCTTTTCTTGCTGGCCCCAATCGACGCCTGGCGCATCTTCATCTTCTTCAGGGACAAGTGCTCCGGGCACCTCCCCTTCGCCGACCAAGGGACCAAATCCGGCCTGCGCAGCGCCATACATACCCATAGCTGCGTACACCGCATTCGGCAATCTGCCTTATAATCACAGCGTGTCCATGTTCAAAAATCTTCTGACCCTTTCGGTTGCGCTGTTGCCAGTGCACCGGTTAAAGGCGCAACAGCATGTCTCGTTTGCAACTGAGGATGGCGGGAAGATTTGCGCGGATGTGTATGGAAAAGGGAAACGGGCCGTCGTCCTGGCGCACGGGGGAAGATTCACGAAGGAGAGCTGGCGACCGCAGGCAGAGATGCTTGCCGCCAAAGGATTCAAGATTGTTGCATTTGATTTCCGGGGGTTTGGGTGCTCGACGGGACCTGGGGATAAGGATATGTTCACCGCTCCGATGGTAAATGATGTTTTAGCAGCGGTGCACTATTTGAAGAAGCATGGGGCACAAACGGTTTTTGCGATTGGCGGGAGTTTCGGCGGCGCAGCAACTGGGGATGCCTCGATTCAGTCGAAACCGGGTGAGATCGATCTCGGGGGAGGGAAATACTTCTGGAAAAAGTTGCTGTTCACGGCAGTCTCTCCTTCCAGATGGATTTGCCCGTCACATCACGGAAAGTGAGTTGCTCCTTGATATTAACCAGTCTACAGTCACCTGTCAGTTCTACACGCGGTTGAGTAATAAGTCTCCGTGGAACTGTTTATGGATGAACGACCCCTACCGTCGCTCGAAGAATTGATGGCAGAAAGCATGGACCCCAGATCACTCAGGAGCAGTTTGGGGTTGCCGCATCCACTGTCAAAATTTGGGAACGACGGCTTCAACGACGGTCCATACGCAGACCTACTGCTGGAATATATCCAAGACGCCGTATGGGAAGAGCCAAAGTCCGGTAGGTTCAAGGGCGCGATGTGGTTTTTGCTGGAGAGTGAGCGGGTGTTCTTCTGCGTGTGTTCCGAGGCGGGGATCAATGCGGAGAAATTGAGAAACCATCTGCGCTTATGCCAGCAGCTCAGTGCCGACGAAATCGACGAGCTGCTTGAGCAACAAGAAAGAAGAGAGCGCCCATGATCGAACGCACCAAGAAGGCAAATAGGAGACGCCGATGTGGATCGTTAAAGGCAGCTTGTTAGGAACGGGAATTGTTCTCCCTGGTCTAATCATCTATTTGTGCGTGAAGTTTCAGTTAAGCACGGCGCAAGCGATAGGCACCACTGCGATCCGGGGATGGACAATACAAAACCCGATCTTCTGGACCGCGTTCGCGGTGACGCTTGTGGCTGGATGGTCGCGGCGGTGGAACTGAAACCGAAACTGCCGACGCTTAGAGGCATCATGTTGAGCGCGGCTTTTATTTTTGGCAGCTTCGCAGCAACCAAGCTCATCTTCAAGCACGATCTCAACAATGGCCTGTGGTCGTTCGCAGTTTGCTTGGCTCTTGTTCTCGGCATTCTACTTCCGTGGCTGACCGGGCATAGAGTCGTGGACGATGCAGTCAAGCCGGAGAAGTACAGCCTGTTCGGGCAGTGACCGGATGGCAGCACATATTTAAACGATGGTTACGACTCGTGCTTGGCAATTTTGTCCTTGACACTTTTGGGCCTTGACACTGTACGGGCACGGTAGGAGAAGCAGTGTCGATAATTGCATTCCGGAGTCAGGCCCTGTAGTAACCACGTCTCCGTTTTCCGAACGGTCCCGTGGACTCAAAATCCGGAGGTCCCCATGCGAAGCTCTCGTTTTGTATTTCTTCTCGTACTACTCACTTTTGCAAAATCCGCGCTGGCCCAACAGGTTACCGCACCGTCCCCCCAAGCAACTGCTCTGCTTCAGCAAGCCCTGATCGCGCTCGGTGGCGGCCATCCGCTTACCGACGTGACCCTTTCAGGCACCGCCCGCCGCATCGCTGGCTCCGACGACGAATCCGGCACAGCCGTCCTCAAGGCGCTCGCAGCGGGCGCAAGCCGCATGGACCTCACCTTACCGGGGGGTAACCGCAGTGAGGTCTTGAACACATCTTCCACCGAGCCCGCCGGGGCTTGGTCCGGCCCCGACGGCGTCTCCCACGCCATCGCCTTCCACAATCTCCTCACCGGCCCGGCTTGGTTCTTCCCCGCGTTTCCCATCAGCAGTGGACTCTCCGCCGGATACCTCGCAACTTACATTGGCCACGAGACAAGGAACGGTCAGCCCGTTGAACACCTCATGGTTTCTCAGGCGCCAACCACTTCCGCTCCTCCAGGCGCTCTCTCCTTCCAACACCTGTCCCAAGTCGATTTCTTCCTGGACTCCTCCACGTTTCTTCCGGCAGCCATCACTTTCAACGTTCATCCCGACAACAACGCCCTGCTCAACATCCCTGTCGAGATCGGCTTTTCCAACTACACCGTCGTCAACGGCGTCCAAGTGCCGTTCCATATCCAAAAACTCATCAATAACAGCCTCACTCTCGACCTTCAATTCAACTCCGCCGTCCTCAACTCCGGCCTCTCGGCGTCCACATTTACTGTAGGTGCCGGACTTTAGTCCGGCTCAGGAGCCAAGCCATGACCCGCACACTAAGCTCTCTCATCTCTCTCTTGATCCTCTTCCTAGCCTTTGCTCTTCCAGCCTCCGCACAATTTCCTGCGACGGGCACCCCTGCCTCCGGCTCCTTCTCTGGCGGTCCCGACGTTATCAACGTCGGCAACCTCAACGCTCACCTGGACATTCCTATCATCCGCAAACCCGGCCGCGGCGCGAATTTCAACTACGACCTAACCTACGACTCTTCCGTTTGGTATCCGGCTGGCTCAAGCGGCAGTCAATCATGGCTGCTTTTTCTGAATAGCACCCCACTGGGGTGGCAGGGTTTCAACGGCGCAGAACCAGGGGGCATCGTTTACACGCTGTCGATTGGCTACTCGGATCCGCACTCCCCATGTAGCGTTACGCAGTACTCCTATTCCAATTTCTCGTACTGGGACAGCACTGGAACTCCGCACCCATTTAGTTTCTTTGGCGAATGGCTCGACGGGTCGGGCCAGGGGGGATGCCCGCCCACCGGACCAATGCCAGCGGCGCCCTGGACGGGAGTCGCTACGGACGGTTCCGGCTACAGTCTGTCCCTAACCCCCAGCCAAGTTTTCGGATACAACCCGACTTTTTCCGCAGTTCTACTCGACAAGAACGGCAAAACGATAGGCGCACCGGTGACGCAGCAGCCTCCACCGCCGTTTGTCGGCGGCCAAGACCGCAACGGAAATCTCGCAACCGCCAGCAACGGCACCGTGACCGATACCCTAGGCACCTCGGCCCTAACACTATTCGGGGTTGCTCCCAGCAACACCACCTTTTCCTACACGGCCCCGTCCGGCGCGACTGCTTCCTACACGGTAAAATACCAAAGTTATACAGTCCAATCGAACTTCGGCTGCAGCGGCATCAGCGAGTACGGCCCCACCGCCAACAACCTCGTCAGCGAAATCGACCTGCCCGACATCGCCGTCAACCCAAACGACAAATACACGTTCAGCTATGAGCCGACTCCCGGACACTCGTCAAATGTGACTGGCCGCCTCAAGAGTGTCATCCTGCCCACCGGCGGTACCATTTCTTATACTTACACCAATGGCAATCTCACGGGATCCGTCGTCGGTAGCACTGACCCCATCGTCTGCGCTGACGGCACGACAGCTGGCCTCCAGCGTTCCACTCCAGACACCGGCGCAAACTATTGGAGCTACGCCCGGACCCAAGTGAGCGGCAAACATTGGCAGACGACTATCACCGATCCGACCACTAATCAAACCGTCGTCGATTTTCAACAAGACAGCAACATATACGGCGGATACAATTTCTTCGCAACGCAGCGGAAAACTTATCAGGGCTCAGCCTCTGGCGGCACCCTCCTGCAAACCGTCATCTCCTGCTATAACGGCAATACCTCAAGTTGCCCGACCACAGCAGTCTCTTCCCCCTTCACGCAGAAAACGGTTTACACACAGTGGCCTTCAGGCCTTGAGTCCGAAAACAACGTCCTGTACAACATCTACGGCCTCCCCACGGAACAAGACGACTACGACTACGGTTCCGGCTCGCCCGGTGGGCTCCTTCGCAAAACACTGACCACTTATGCCTCGCTCGGGAACGGCATCGTAAGCATGCCCGCGTCGATCTCGGTCCAAAACGTCTCCGGCGCTACGGTCGCGAAGCAAACATTCACATACGACCAAGGAACCCCGACTGTGACATCCGGCACGCCACAGCACAATTCCATCTCTGGCTCGCGCGGCAATGTGACCACCGCGAACTACTACACAAACACCTCAGCCTACCTAACGAAGACCTTCACATATTTCGACACCGGCAACGTCCAAACAGCGACCGATGTCAACGGGGGAGTTACGACGAACACCTACTCCTCCCCTTCTGCATCCTGCGGGAACTCTTTCCCCACGGGGGTCACGGAAGCTATCACCAGCCTCACGCAATCGACGACCTGGAACTGCACCGGCGGCGTTCAGCTCACATCCGTCGACGAAAACAATCGGACCACCACGGCTCTCTACAATGATGCCTACTTCTGGCGTCCAGCCTCTGTTACTGACCCTACTGGTGCCGCCAACAGTTTCTGCTACGGTCTCCTGAGTAGCAGCACCGGCACCTGCACTCCGAACCCCAGCCAAACCGAATCCACCCTGAATTTCAATTCTAACAACAGCACGGTTGACAGCCTCGCGACACTGGACAATCTCGGCCGGTCTCACGTCCAGCAAACCCGGCAATCACCGTCTTTGACCACTTTCGACTCCGCGGAGGCCGATTACGACGCCCTCGGACGACCAACCCGCTCAACAGTCCCTTACAGCGGATCTTCGGGGCAGACCAATTCCAGCGCTCCCGCGCTCACCACCATGTACGATGGCCTTGGACGCGCCCTGTCGACAACCGACGCGAACAACGGCACAACCACCTACTCGTATTCAAACAACGATGTCCTCGTTACCGTGGGGCCAGCCCCATCCGGTGAACATACTAAGCAGCGTCAGTTGGAATACGACGCCTTGGGACGCCTCACGTCCGTTTGCGAAATTACTGCGGGCGCCAGTCCATGGCTTGGCGGCACTTGCGCGCAAAAATTGTCGCAGACCGGCTACTGGACCAAATATTCGTATGACGCACTTGGCGACCTGCTGACAGTTACGCAGAATGCGCAGTCCACATCTAACCAGCAAACGCGCAGTTATGTTTTTGACTCTATGAGTCGGCTCATGTCCGAGACGAATCCGGAATCGGGTGCAACCTCCTATACCTACGACTCAGATACAACATGCAGCTACGGGTCCTCCGGCGACTTGATCAAGCGCGTGGACGCTGTTGGCAACACGTCCTGCTTTACCTACGATGCCCTCCACCGGGCCCTCACCGTGACCTATCCATCTGGCACGTATGCCTCGGTTACTCTCAGCAAGCATTTTGTCTATGACGCCGCCACAGTGAACAGCGTAGCGATGACCAACGCCAAGAGCAGACTTGCGGAAGCCTATACGACCTCCTCATCATGCACTTCAAAGTGTACCGATATAGGTTTCAGTTACACGGCCCGCGGCGAGGCGTCTGACGTATATGAGTTGACCCCGCATTCCAACTCTTCCTACTACCATGTCTCTCAATCGTATTGGCCCCACGGCGTGACCTCTCAGTTGAGCAGCAGCATCAGCCTCCCCACGATTAGCTACGGTGGAACCATCGCCTCGACCGTGGGGCTCGACGGGGAAGGTCGCATCACGCAGGTGACCGCCAGCGGAACAGGGCAGCAGAACCCCGTGACGGGGGTGACCTACAACAATTCCACCCTGCCCACTCAGGTAAACTTCGGCTCCGGTGACAATGACGTTTTCGCCTACGACCCCAACACCATACGCACAACGCAGTATCAGTTCAATATCAACGGTCAATCCTCCACCGGCGCACTCACCTGGAATCCCAACGGCAGCCTGCAGAAACTCGCGATCACCGACGCGTTCAACAGTTCCGACAATCAGACCTGCAATTACGCCAATGACGATTTGTCACGCATAGCCAGCGCCAATTGCGGCTCAGCGGCCTCGCAAACTTTTTCCTATGATCCTTTCGGCAATATCAGCAAGTCGGGAAGTCCCTATGCTTTTCAGCCTACCTACAACTCAGCCACCAACCGGTTTGCGACCGTTCCAGGGGCTACGCCAACTTACGACGCCAATGGCAATGTCACTTACGATGGCAGTCACAACTACACTTGGGACGCCGACGGCAACTCGGTTTCGATTGACAGCGTCGGCCTGACCTTCGACGCCCTCGACCGCATGGTTGAGCAGAACCGCTCCGGCACCTACACCGAGATTGTCTATTCCCCAGGCGGTGCTAAACTCGCTCTTATGAGCGGCACCGGCGGCCAAACCTTGCAAAAAGCGTTCGTTCCTCTGCCCGGCCAAGCCACCGCTGTCTACACCAGCAGCGGCCTCGACCACTACCGCCATTCCGACTGGCTCGGCAGCGCCCGCTTGACATCCTCTGCCACACGCACCGTTGTTTCGACCACCGCGTACGCGCCCTTCGGCGAACCGTACGTGCAATCCGGCACTTCCGATCTTTCTTTCACCGGCCAAAATACGGACACCACCTCCGGCGCTGGCGACTACGATTTCCTTTACCGCGAATACTCCATCCAAGGCCGCTTCCCTTCCCCCGATCCGGCTGGCCTCGTCGCCGGCAGCCCAGGCTACCCGCAATCCTGGAATCGCTACGCCTACGTGCAAAACAACCCGCTCGCTTTGACCGACCCTCAAGGCCTCGACTGCATCTACGGCGGCTCATATGTGAACGGCGCTGTGGGCGAGTACCAAGCCGACAGCGGCGTGTATATTGTTCCCGGCGATAACTGCGTCAGCGACGATGACAACGGACTGTACGTCGACGGCACAGTGACTAGCACCCAACTCGATTCCAACGGGAACCTTACGTACTCATGGATCGGCTCCGATGAGAACGGCAACCCCGCGATCTGGGTGGATAGTGCGGGCAACTTTGCTAACTGGGATTGGTCGCAAGCCGACTCCACCGTTCAGGCTAATATCTTAGCGATCAGTCAAGTTCTCGCACCTCTCAACAAACTGTCTGACTGCACCGGACAGGCTATCGCGAACGAGGTTCCGCTCGTTGGCAAGAAGCTGTTTGGCGCCCCCAATCCAGATCCTGTCGGCAACAAAGCTAGAAGCTTGTCCAAGGCGCTTTCGCCAAACCCGAATGCTAAGCTATTCGGAGTTATACCCTCAAATTACGCTACAAATACTCAAAGGGTGGTTACCGGATTGGATAAGCTGGACCTGCCAGTATTGTCAGAGGGCACGGCGAACATAGCAGCCAAATTCGCGCCCTACGCTCCGGCATTCAGCAAATTCTTAGGAGTAGCTGCCCCCGCCTTCATGGCTGGCAACGCTACTCGCAATACCTACGCGTGTTACAATAAGCCGTAGGCGCGGCAGTAGTCTGAGACAAAATGGTCAATCTCGACAACCAGGAACGGAAACGTCGCCTATTTGGGATTGAACTGGCTGGTCTGGATAAAGAGATAAAACGGGAACGACTGGTGTCGTGCCTGCTGTGGGGCAGTTTGCCGTTTTTCGTCCTGAATTTCTTCTACCAAAGCCTTACGGCCATAATGATTTTCCAAGCGTACGCGCTTACATCCTGGCAATTTGGATATATCTTTTTTGTGGAGGAGCCTGAGAACACCAAGAAGCCATGGTTCTGGAAGGCCATGGTTCCTCTCATTCTGCTGCACTTTCTGACTTTGGCCGTCATTTTCTCCTGGGACAAAGCCAATCCTTTAATCGCCGTCAACGGCGGTACTCTCACTTTCCTCCTAGGGGCCGCGGCGCTAATGGAATTCTACGTCATGCTTTGGATACTCGAATTATGTAGACCATCCGACAGCGCGGACAGAAACCCGAATGGGACGGGCAAAGGGGACGGGCGGGTGGCTGCGCCTTAACGCGAAGGGATGATTTTGACTTGTTTTTTTTCAGGGGGTGGGACGGGTGGCCCGGATATAGTCTCCGGCGGGTGGAGAAGAGATTAGTAGCGACTCAGTCCTGCTGGTTTTGAATTTTTCTTGGGGGGTGCCGCACCCTTCGGTGTTAAGGGTGCGGGTTTTGACTCTTCCTCACCGAAGGAGCGATTCGGGACAGGCGGGACATTTTCCCGTTTTGACTTTTCCACACGTGTCCACAGCCGTATCAAATGAGTTAGCCCCCGCCCAACCCCTTAAAATTCTTCAACTTCCACCAGCCTCATTCGAATGCCAATTCAGTAATCCATAAAGCTATTGACAATCAGTAACTTTCGTGCTTCGGTCCCTTACGATTCGCCGCCAACCGCACCCGTCGCCTTTACTCCCAACGAACGCGAAGGGCTTGCCCCGCCTGACCCGCTCCCCGCAATCCGCAGGAAAGTGTATATGATTCTGCGGGCCGAGGAGGGGAGCTATGTCGAAAGGGAAGCACAGCGAAGCAGAGATAATCGGGGCGTTGAAGCATCGCGGGCTTGAAAATATGGTTCGCTTAACGCTCACATTGATATTGCGCAATACGTGAGCTTTCTGCTCTTTATTGTGCTGCTCGAATCTCACATTGTGTCTCGCGCCGTCGCATTTCTATTGGGCCCGCTCGTGATCTGGCTCTGTCTATTTGCAGCTTCGCCCGTTGCTCGCGGCAGATGGCGGCGCACGCTACCGCTCGCAGTATTGGTATCTGCGTTGGGATACCTCTTGATCGGTTATGTATTCACCTAAATTCGAAATGAAGCTCAAACGGGCAAGCCAAACAATTGGGCTATGAACTCGTTTCCATAGAACAAAGGCGGCATAGCGAACTCGTTCAGCGCGGCGGAGTTCCTCCAAAGGTCTGATGAATTTGGTGGAAGAGCTTGGAGTTAGCATCTTCACCGACCCCGGACGATGTCATAAGGACCAAACTCTCGCCACCAACGAATACGTCGTAACTCGTATTGGCCTCGGTAGCAAGTTTGTGGGGAGTGCGACGTGTCAGTGCTGTCTCCAGCTTTGTCAAATCGTTTCGGGCACCGCTCTTGAAACGCTCGACGGTGAAATACCCTTCACCGTTAATGACCTTGACTAACTCATATCCAGATAGGCCGGTGAGGTAGTTTCGTCCGAGTGTTCTTGAGAGCGCCGAAATGGTCTCCCTGGCATGCAGGCAGGGATGCTCGTCTGGTTGAAACTCGAGGCCTGGGTTCTTGGACTTGAGATCGTCGATTGCGCGCTGCAGCCGTCCATCAGTGATGGGCCGTATGGTCTCGGCGCAATGTTGGACTTGAGGTTCGAGCGGTGCAGGGAGGGCGCCCGCAAGCAAACCGTAGATCACGATCGGGACGAGCGTTCGCAAATACCTGCGCGTCACCGAATCATCCTGGTGAAATTCTTCTTGATGTCAGGTGGCCTCGCGTGCTGAATCGTCACAATTAGCTTCCCGGCATGCACCAACTGCTGAATGGCCTGATCTGGATCGGATGGGAGACCGGAGAGTCGCGCTATCGCCTGCTTGAACGAATTGTAATCACCGATAACCTCGATGCACCCTGCAGAGCCGAATCCAAAATCTCGCAGCGAGGCTGGTCCAGCATGGATATAGAAGGACTCGTGAACAACAATCGCACCTCGCCCAGGCGAATATCGATTCTGGACAGCGTAGTCCTGTTTGAACGTCGAAACCACCACTCTCCGGTGCGACGATAACCCCGAGTTCAACCAGCCCACCGCCTTATAGTGCGGGTCGGGTTGCTTCGGGTTATTGTAGTAGGGCATGAATCTTGGCGCGACGAAATCGACAACGACTGGCTTGTGGCTCGAATCCTTTCCTACTACCTGAATCTTGTAGATGGGAACGGAGTAGAGCGGGTACTGGCCCACAGCGTCCGTCTGCTGGTCGGGATATGATCGCGCCTCGTATGACCCGACGACACTATTCGTGACAACTATGTCGACCTGCTGTACAGGCATAATTCCTACCAACTTTTAGAATCGGAAAATGAAACTGCGAATCCTGAGAATATCACAGGCTCCCAAAACACGGCCGGGATTTGAGCGTGGCATTGCGGCTCAGGGAATGACGACGATCTCGGAGTCCGCGACATCCGTTAGCGTCAATCATACCGAAGAATATTGAACGTTCTTCTCCGTTTCTGCGTTAGGTTCGGTGTTAGGACGGCAGGAGCAAAGCGACTCTGAGCGGCCCGGGCAAGTTCGAGAAAACGCGGTTTTGGGTGCAAGATTGGGTGCAGCTAAATGAGGGAAGAATGGCGTTTTCAGTCCGTAAGCGACGCCAAATAGGGCATTTAGCATTTTTACTCTTATGGCTACGAACCAGAAGGTCGGGAGTTCGAGTCCCCCCGGGCGCGCCATCTATTCCTTCTTTTTCTTTCACTTACGGACGACCGCTTCCTCCGAAATCTCGGCAGTGGGAGGAACGTCATGAAAACACTTTTCCCCTGCCGTAGACTCTCTGGTTGGTTTTTTCCAGATTCTGCCGCACCTGCTCCACCATCCCCCGTTGGTAGTGGCGCTTGGTTTCCGGGCTCGCATGACGCATCGCTCGCTGCACTACTGTATCCGGAGCGACCCAACTCAGCCGCGTACAAAATACGTGCCGCAGGCGCAACGATCTGGACGAATTTTTTGACTATAAGGGAGTAACGATGGGTTCCGGCGGCGTACCACGGTTAGTAACCCTTCCCCTTCAGACGATACTTGGGCCGTGCCCTTGGAATCTAAGCAGGTCCCGCACGCCGAATATAATAGCAACGGACCTGGGCGGGCACACAATAACCTGGCTTCAGGGGCCGGCTATGGAACCGCTGCTTCCAGAATCGTGCCCTTTTTGCCGACGGCCCACAGCCGCTTGCCGTCGCTGGTCCCGAAGATCGAATAAAGCGTGTTCTGAATGCCGCTATCGCGCCGATTCCAGTGTTCACCACCGTCGTCCGACTCCCAAGTCGTGCCATCCCTCCCAACGGTCCACAGCCGCTTGCCGTCACTGGTCCCGAAGATCGAATTACCATCGCCAGCGGCCCGCGAATTCCAGTGTTCGCCCCCGTCGTCCGACTCCAGAATCTTGGTGCCGACGGCCCAAAGCTGCTTGCCGTCGCTGGTCCCGAAGATCGAAGAAGCGAGCATTGGGTACCGCTATCGCGCGCACTCCAGTGTTCGCCTCCGTCGTCCGACTCCAGAATCGTGCCGTCGTCACCGACGGCCCACAGCCGCTTGCCGTCGCTGGTCCCGAAGATCGAGAAAAGCCAGTTGTGAGTGCCACTGTTGCGCGCATTCCAGTGTTCGCCTCCGTCGTGCGACTCCAGAATCGTGCCCTTTGCGCCGACGGCCCACAGTCGCTGGCCGTCGCTGGTCCCGAAGATCGAGAAAAGCCAATAGCTCTGAGGGTCGCGCGGATTCCAGTGTTCGCCACCGTCGTCCGATCCCACAACCGCGCCACTGCTGCCGACGGCCCACAATCGCTGGCCGTCGCTGGTCCCGAAGATCGAGAAAAGCCAGTTGTGAGTGCCGCTGTTGCGCGGATTCCAGTGTTCGCCACCATCCTCCGATCCCACAATCGTGCCACTGCCACCGACGGCCCACAGCCGCTTGCCGTCGCTGGTCCCGAAGACCGAGAAAAGCGGGTTGTGAGTGCCACTGTTGCGCGCATTCCAGTCGGAACGATGAAAAACGAGCCACGCGACTGCGACAATCAAGATGATCACCCCTGTACCGATGGTGCTCCGGATTGTTGGAGAAGCATTTCGTAGAGTATTGAATTTAGAAGCAGAGAACGGACCGACCGGGGCCGCACTGGGTACCTTCTTCTGGGCTGCGTGCTCGGCTTGTTCGCGTTCCCGCTTGGTGCGTTCAGCCTGTTCCGCGGACTCGCGACGCTCATCTTTAAGCCGCGCCTCCTCTGCTGCGCGTCTGCGCTCTTGCTCCACTCGTGCCTGTTTAGCAGCATGCTTGCGCTCCTCCTCTAACCGTGTCTGCTCTGCTGCCTTGCGATGCTCCTCCTCAAGCCGCGCCTCCTCTGCTGCGCGCCTTTGTTCTTGCTCCATCCGTGCCTGCTCACTAGCATGCTTGCGCTCCTCCTCTAACCGTGTCTGCTCTGCCGCCTTGCGATGCTCCTCCTCAAGCCGCGCCTCCTCTGCTGCGCGCCTTTGTTCTTGCTCCATCCGTGCCTGCTCAGTAGCATGCTTGCGCTCCTCCTCCAGCCGCGTTTGTTCTGCGGCCTTTCGACGCTCATGTTCGAGCCGCGCCTCCTCTATTGCACGTTTGCCCTCCTGCTCTACTCGCGCCTGCTCAGCAGCTTGCTCGCGTTCCTCTTCCAGCCGGGTCCGTTCTGCGGCCTTTCGACGCTCCTCCTCAAGCTGCGCTTGCTCTGCTGCACCTTGGCGCTCTTGCTCCACTCGTGTCTGCTCAGTAGCTCGCTTGCGCTCCTCCTCCAGCCGTGTCTGTTGTGCCGCCTTTCGACGCTCTTCCGCGTGGGGGACACTAGGTTGGCCCTGGCTTCGATCGTCCGGAATCGCTGGCGTGCTTGCTCCTGCGCTTTTCCCAGGAGCCAATATCTTGAGCATCGCCTGAAGACCGCGCGGATAGTCCTGTCTGAAATCCACATGCTGCACGCGGCGCAGGCGAAAGGGAATCGTGCAATCTCGGTAGACGACTGGGATAACTGTCTTCTGCTCCTCCAGCGCGAAGGAAACCTCGTCCATGACATTCGTAGAACTGACAGAGGCGGGAGAGAGAATCACCACCATGCGCGGGCAATTCGTCAAAGCATCTTCGACCGAGCGGTCCCATCGTTGGCCGGGAAGGATGTCCAGTTGATCCAGCCACACGCTCGCCCCGGCCGCCTTCAAGTCTCCGGCTAGCTTAAGGGCGAAGTCGGAATCCTCACGGCTATAGCTGAAAAACGCTGCTGGCGCGGCTTGTGCCACAACTCCTCTCTTGTGTCGGAGATCCTTGAACCAAGGAGACGAATCCCTATAGTGCCCGACATTCTAAGCTAAACGCCTCGAAAAGGGCTTGTAGATAGTGAAAGACGAGGTCCTGGACGTATAGATTACGACAGTGAGGTTGCCATCGAAACGAGCGGAGATTGGCTGCTGGCCGTGACGCGAGTGCATGCGGCGTTCGCCCTTCCCGTGAGGTATGCGTGCGATGGTTGTTGAAGTAGGTCCTGAAAGCAGCTTGTTTTCGAGATCTGCCGTCGTCCAGAACAAGATGTGATCCAAGTACTCGCGTCGAATGGTGCCGATTAGCCTTTCGACAAACGGATGGGACAGAAGCCGTCGCGGTCCCAATGCAGAATCTTCATCCGCTCACCACGCCGCGAATGGAACACGAACCAATGCCCACTCAGCGGGTCCTCACCAATCACCGCTCGCACCCGCTCCGCCAGCCGGTCGAACCCGCAGCGCATGTCCATGGCCTCACTCGCCAGCCAGATGCGCGTTTCCTGCGCGCGGTCCATGGCCTGCAAACTCGGCAGCCCGATCACGACGCCGTCTCCACCACCGCCAGTAACGCGCGCACATGCTCGGCATCGAACCCGCGCCCCACCACCAGGCTCCGGCCATTCTGCAAACGGATTTCAACGCGCGAGTCCCTCGCCGCGTCCGGCGCAGCCTCCGTCAGTTGCACTTCTAGGAATTTCACAGCGGGGTCTTCGTGCAGCCGTTTCTTCCACGCGAAGAAATATGGTCTGCATAGGCCACGTTCACGGCAGAACGTAGTAACCGTCTGCCCGCTGCGCGCCTGTTCGGAAATCAGCCTTCGCCACTTCGTCCACGCTTTTTTTCTGCGTTTGGTCATGTCGCAACATTGCAGTGCGACATGATCTCTCGCAAGATGGGGTTCGCTTAACGCTCACGATCCTCTTACCCGAGTCACGAACAAGCACCTGCTTCCGGTGTTTGACAAGCCGATGCCGTACTACCCGATTCAGACACTTGTGAACGATGGGATTCAGGAGATTTTGCTCGCATCGAACCTTGACGCGCGGAAGCTGGCCGAGTTGTTGCGCAACAACCTCTTGTCGCCTGCCTATCGGGCGGTCTCGGATTTGTGCGCCACCACTACCGCGCTAGCGGTTTAGTCCTCTGTTCTCTAGGCTAGGCTAGGCCGACCTCGGCATAACGCGGTAATTGTTCGAAAAGCGAGTATTTTATCGAAGACAAAAGAACAAACCAACCCGGATTAAAGTGCTTACCCGAACGGGCCATCGGGCATTCCTGCGGCGCAAATCCGGGAAAAACCCGATTGCTCGCAACCGCGTCCCCAGACTAACGTCTCAGCGTCTAACAGACAATCTGTTTGACATCCGACCCGCTCATGGATTTCCAAGACCACGGGAAACCGCACCCGAATCGCCTGAAGGAGACCAGCAAGCTTCAGGTGCTGACGGTCCACGGCCCGACCGATTGCCGCTTCCTACGGCGGCGCGCGAGTCGGCCGCTTGAAACTCAAATTGGAGGAGAGGAGAAGTACAAATGAACACGAAGAAAAATTCGACGATGGCCATCTGTCTGACAGCGATTTTGGTTCTCAGCCCTATTGCAAGCTTTGCGCAGGCTACCACCACCTTCAGCGGTGAAGCCGTGGCTCTGCGGGCAAGCGTAGTGGGGATCTCGCTCTCGCTGGCCGATACTGGAGCCCTTCCGTCCAGCGGCGGGAATCTGAGCACGTCTCTGGCAAGCCTCAATGTCCTGGGCCTGGCCTCGGCTGACGCCCTGAAGAGTACCTCGTCTGGCAGCGGGACCAGCAGCCAGTCGCAATCGTCGGTCGCAAACCTGAGCCTGATGGGTGGCCTGGTTGCTGCCGATGTCGTAAAGTCGAACTCGAGCGCCACCTGCAGCGGTAGTCAGGCCTCCGTCAGCGGGAACGCCGAGCTCGTGGGCTTGGTCGCCGCGGGCCAATCCGTCGTCGTTTCCAACCCAAACCTCGCCATCTCGTTGCCAGGCGGCATTAGCCTCATCGTCAACGAGCAGACGAGCTCGTCGGGTGGAAACACAGGATCGATGACCGTCAATGCACTGCACGTCAAGGGACCAAGCATCGACATCGTCGTGGCTTCCGCCCAGTCCGGTATCACTTGCTCGTGACAATTCCAGGTGCGGGGCACGGTCTCATCGCTGTGCCCCACGGCTGCCAGCTCCACT
>Ga0207038_10004_pt1 | contig 66924 bp, 52 predicted proteins | sample Alteio_BWMinCont_76_FD_153285 | JGI IMG/M metagenome (GOLD analysis project Ga0207038, IMG submission 153285) | Enriched cells from forest soil in Barre Woods Harvard Forest LTER site, Petersham, Massachusetts, United States -... | ecosystem: Environmental > Terrestrial > Soil > Temperate forest >...
AGGAAGCCCGAGAAAACACTAGTTATATAATAGTGATAATATATATTGTAGCCCGTGAATGCTAAAAAACCTGCATTTAAAAGAAATGAAGTAATGCCTTTAGCAGGATACCCTGCATAAATTTCGCCAAGCCCCGGTAGAAAAGCTGATAAACGCTTGCTTTTGGCAGGGTCCTTATGCCGGTATGTTTCAGGCAGGTTCAATATCTCTTTTGTTTTTATTGTATCTGTTTTATCCAGGTAGGCAAGCATTTGCTTTTTACAGTTCGTCCAATTTTGCAATTCATTCAGAGAATAGAGCTGCATAAGTTCAATTTGTTTTGCATAGTTTGTTCCTTCGTTACTATCGAAACGGAATGTGGTGCAATAACCATAATCATTGTTTAAAAAACTGTTCAGCAGCTCCTCATATTTTAATTGGCTTTTTTCGTCTACGGTTAGCGCGTACGATCGACTCCTATCAATTTCATTAATGGCCTGGTGGTATAACCCGGCCCGGCGGTATATATACACTTTTAGCAGTAAAGCATTATACCTGGTAGAATCATTACCGGCTTGCCAAAAGTGCATTTCAGCATTCAATAATGCATTCCCAAGGCTGTCGTTCGACTGGCCTTTAGTAAAGAGGCTTGCCGACAATAGTAGTGTGAAAATCCAATATCTCATGGTCGAGTTGTTTATAATAATCATGCCTTTGTTTTTTTGCCGAAAGGATACTGCCCAAAATATTTCCTCCGTAAAAAAAACCAAATAATGTGGTGGATGCAATAAACCGAAAACTCCGGGGTCCTGCACGGGCATATGATTCAGCTGATTGACCGGCTAAAAGCATATTGACCATAAATGCACTTAGTGCCTGGTATTTATAGCCCAGGTATAATTTGCCCAAACCGGGGACAGCAGCAGAATACAAGCCTGCCAGAACCGGGGAATGGTGTGGCGCTTGTTCATAGTGTTCAGCAATTTCTTTTATCTGGGTGGAATAAGTTGATCGGGTTGTGTCAATAACTATGTTTTTTCGCAGTAGCATATTTACAGATAATTGAGCATCATTGCGTGTTCTCTTTGTAAAACCGTTACTCGGACTATCGAGTATATTTTGCACCTCATCTAGCCTTGAATGGATTATCAGCATGGAAATATAAAGCTGCTCCGAGTGTAGGTTAAAATTAGTCCCCGAAACCATTGCCAGGTCAATATCCGACAAGTCCATTAAATTCAACTTGTAATAAAGCACTGCGTTATTTAAATACATGCTATCGGTAAATGTCCTATCATGGATGCGTTGCTTTATCCATAAATTATTGAATGCAATTTGTTCACGCTGCAAATTATTTTCAGCAAGGTGATGGTAAAATGCTAACGTATCGAGCCGGATGCTCTGAGCCGTGACGGCAAAAGGAAAGAGTAATAAAAATAACCTAATGAATAGATTTGTACATTTCCGGCTCATCAATCACTTTTGCTTTAACAGGGTCATATAAATATGGTTCGGCTTCTAAGTCTGCAGCGCCATTGCACCGGGTCAGGCGGTCGGCGGTAAGAAAAAGCCCCTTTAATATTCCCAGTTTTTTAATGGAAAGGATGGAAAATGCCGAGCAGGAAGGTTCGAAGCAGCAACTTGCCGAAACTTGTTCTGACACTATACGTTGGTACCCATAAAGGGGTAAATACAAAAGCAATTTCCCCGGGTTATATGTTTTTTGAATTTTAGGATGATTATTTACCGTGGAACTTCGTAATGCTTCTGCATAACTAATGTGCGATTGGATGGCAGACATATCATCACTACTATTTTGAGCCATTATAGGACAGGCACAAATAAATAGGAATAATATCAGCGTCCATTTTTTCATTTTTCAGATGCCGTTTTTCTTAAAAGCAGGCTCGGTCTGTAGCGCTCTTCCTTATATGTCGTATTCAAATCATCCAGGGTTTTCAGCACATTGTTCAATCCTAATTCTTCCCCCCATTGAATAAGCCCCTTTGGATAATTTACACCCTTGGTAATGGCTGTTTCAAGGTCTTCGCATGTTGCAATGCCATAGTACAATGCCTCGTATGCTTCATTCACCAGCATGGAGAGTATCCTCATCAAAATTTCTTTGCCCTTTTTTTCGTCTTTTGTTGCTTCGGGTTGTATATCTCCTTCAGCATAATTGTAGTATCCTCTTCCAGTTTTTTTACCCCAAAAGCCTGCTTCAAATAGGCGTTTTTGCGTAAGCGATGGTTTGTAGCGGGCATCGTAAAAGAACTGCTGCCAAACGGTTTCGGTTACTTTGTAGTTTACATCATTCCCAATAAAATCCATTAGTTCAAAAGGGCCCATTCTAAATCCGCCTAGTTCCTTCATGGCCCAATCTATGGTTGCAAAGTCAGCAATACCTTCTTCGTATATGCGAATAGCTTCTCCATAAAAAGGACGTGCTACCCTGTTTACAATAAAGCCAGGGGTATCTTTTGCCAGAACGGTTATTTTTTTCCATGATTGGATAATGGCAATTGCATTTGCAGTTATATTTTTGTCCGTTGCCAGCCCGGGAATAATTTCTACCAGCGGCATGATAGGCGCCGGATTGAAAAAGTGAATACCGATAACCTTGGCCGGATTTTTACAAGCCGATGCAATAGAAGTAATCGAAATGGAAGATGTGTTGGTCGCCAATATGCAACTTGGTTTGCAAACTTCTTCGAGAGATTTAAAGAGTTCTTTCTTAACGGATAGGTCTTCAACAATGGCTTCGATAACTAAATCACAGTCCTTAAAATCGTGCAATGAATTTCCGATTTTTATTCTCAATATGGAATGCCGGGCATCTTCCTCGCTTATTTTTTTCTTTTCAACCAGGGTCGCAAGAGTCTTTTTTATCTTTTCAAAAGCGTTTTGAGTTGCCGATATGTTGGCATCGAACATTACTACTTCACATCCCGAAACAGCAGCAAGCTGCACAATGCCGCTACCCATAGTTCCGGAACCAATAATTCCTATTGTTCTATAATCCATATTCAGGTTTTAAACGTTGCACAAATCTACCAATGTTATACTTATTAGGGTGTTAAATGGTATTTTTTCCTGTATACTTAACCTAAATTATTGTCACTTTACCTCAAATTAAGTAAGTTTGCCTTTTCATATAAACACGACCTCACCATGCCAGAGAAAGCTCCATTAACAGGAACATCTTCTAAAAAAACAGCATCCATGAGTACCCATTCAGATAACGAACTTTCATTTGCTGAATTTAAAGAAACAGTTATGCGGGATTACCGCATTGCTGTTGAAAGCCGCGAAGCAAGTATACTGGGCCGCAAAGAAGTATTGCAAGGCAAAGCCAAATTCGGAATATTTGGCGATGGAAAAGAAATTGCCCAGGTTGCCATGGCTAAAGCATTTATGCCGGGCGATTTCCGTTCGGGATATTACCGTGACCAGACTTTTATGTTTGCCAAAAATATGCTTACCGTTCAGCAATGGTTTGCCGGGTTATATGCACACGCTAATTTAAATGCAGAGCCCTCGTCGGCCGGAAGGCAAATGGGTGGGCATTACTCCACCCGTTCTATCAACCCTGATAATAATTGGGCTAATCTTACTGAACAATATAATTCATCTTCCGATATATCGCCTACAGGCAGCCAGATGCCACGTTTATTGGGATTGGCTATGGCATCAAAACAATACAGGAATACTCCTGCCCTTCAAAAAGCGGAGTTTGAAAAATTTAGCAAGAATGGAAATGAAATAGCCTTTGGAACTATCGGCGATGCCAGCACATCCGAAGGTATGTTTTGGGAAGCCATAAATGCCGCAGGCGTTATGCAGGTGCCTATGGTGGTTTCCGTTTGGGATGATGGCTATGGAATTTCTGTACCTATTGCCTATCAAACTACAAAAAACAGCATATCGGAGGCATTGAAAGGTATGCAGCGCGATAAGAATAGCCCTGGCTATGAAATAATAAAAGTAAAAGGCTGGGATTATCCTGCATTGTGCGAAGCCTATGAAAAGGCGGCTCAACTCTGCAGAAAGGAACATGTTCCCGTGCTGCTTCATATAGAAGAATGTACACAGCCACAGGGACATTCCACTTCCGGTTCACATGAGCGTTATAAAACTACTGAAAGGCTTCAATGGGAAAAAGATTTTGACGGCATCAAAAAAATGCGTGAATGGATATTGAAATTTGCCATTGCCACAGAAGATGAATTATCGAAGATTGATGAGCAGGCTAAAAACGATGTGAAAGATGCTAAGAACAGGGCCTGGAAGGAATATTTGGATGAAATAAAGCAGGACCAGTCAAAAGCATTGGAGGTTTTGCAAAAATTTTCGGCTGCTTCAGCAGAAAAAGAACAAGTGGAAAAAATCACCACTGAACTGCAAAAACTGAAAGAGCCATTGCGCCGCGATATAGTATCGGCTATAAAAAATGTGTTGCGGGTTACACGCAATGAAAAAATAGCTGAACGGGATGAGCTGTTGCAATTGAATAATGAATTTGCTGCAAAAAATGAAAAACGTTACGATACATTGTTATATACATCTGATGCGATAAATGTTGCGGAAGAAAAACCTGTTTATGATGCAGAAGAAACAGAAGTAAACGGGCACGAAATACTCCGCGATAATTTTGATGCTATTCTTGCTAAATACCCGCAAGTATTGGTATTTGGAGAAGATGTAGGCAAATTGGGCGACGTGAACCAGGGGCTTGAAAACCTGCAAAAAAAATATGGCGAAGAACGTGTATTCGATACCGGCATTCGAGAAACAACCATAGTAGGTCAGGCTATAGGTATGGCTATGCGCGGATTGCGCCCCATTGCTGAAATAGAATATTTAGATTACCTCCTCTATGCATTGCAAATTATGAGCGATGACTTGGCTACCCTTGCTTATCGCACTGTCGGAACCCAGCGCGCACCTGTTATTGTGCGTACTCGCGGGCATAGGTTAGAAGGTATATGGCATAGTGGTTCCCCGATGGGTATGGTGTTGAATTCACTCAGGGGAATATATGTGTGTGTTCCCCGTAACATGACCCAGGTAGCTGGATTTTATAACACACTCCTTGCATCGAACGAGCCTGCTTTGATAATAGAGCCTCTCAACAGTTACCGCCTCAAGGAAAAGAGGCCAACCAATATGGGTGAGTTTAAACTCCCGCTTGGCGTACCTGAAATAATACGGGAAGGAAAAGATGTTACTGTTGTTACCTACGGTCCGCTTTGCCGGATGGCTGTGGAAGCGGCGCAACAACTCGAGGCCTTTAATATATCTATCGAGATAATAGATGTGAGGACGTTGTTACCTTTCGATATTCACAGCATGATTGTGACATCACTTCAAAAAACAAACCGGGTATTGTTCCTTGATGAAGATGTGCCGGGAGGAGCATCGGCCTATATGATGCAAAAGGTATTGGAAGAGCAAGGTGGTTATGCGTATCTTGATTCTGCACCGAAAACATTAACGGGTAAGGAACACCGTCCTGCCTATGGCTCGGATGGAGATTATTTTTCCAAGCCCAGTGTAGATGATATTGTAGATGCTGTGTACAGCATAATGAATGAGGCGAATCCATCTACCTATCCCGATATTTATTAATACACGTTAATTATCATATTGAGCGAAGCGAAATATCTTAATGATATTAGATTCTTCACTGCGTTCAGAATGACAAGAATACATAACTCATAACTTATAACTAATTCAATATATGATTACCTATGAACAGGTGAAGGAAGCGAAGGAGCGCTTTGACGTGCTGAGGGGGCATCTTTGACATCGAAGAAAAGTTAACTAAAATCGCGGAATTAGAGGCTACAAGCCAAGCTGCCGATTTTTGGAATGATCCAAAAAAGGCGGAGCAACTATTAAGACAAATCAAGGGACTTAAAACCTGGACGGAAGCCTTTGCTAACATGCAAAAGAGCGTGGATGACCTATTGGTTATGTATGACTTTTTTAAAGAAGAAGGTGCTACTGAACAGGAGGTAGAAGTCAATTACAAGGATGCTATGAAGCATATTGAGGAACTGGAGTTCCGCAATATGTTGGGCTCCGAAGAAGATCATCTGGATGCTGTATTGGAAATCAATTCCGGTGCGGGTGGAACCGAAAGCCAGGACTGGGCCTATATGCTTATGCGCATGTATATCATGTGGGCTGAAAAGCGCGGCTATCAAGTGAAAGAACTCGATAAGCAAGATGGTGAAGCAGCAGGCATCAAGTCGGTGACTTTGGAAATACAAGGAGATTACGTTTTTGGGTATTTGAAAGGAGAAAATGGTGTGCATCGATTGGTTCGTATTTCCCCCTTCGATGCAAATGCAAGAAGGCACACTTCCTTTGCGGGTGTGTACGTCTATCCCTTGATTGATGATAGCATAGATATTCAGATAAACATGGGCGATATCGAATGGGAAACCTTTCGTTCAGGTGGCAAAGGCGGGCAGAATGTGAATAAGGTAGAAACCGCAGTACGCCTGTATCATAAACCATCTGGAATCATTATCAAAAACCAGGAGAGCCGTTCACAGATGCAGAATAAAGATACAGCATTAAAAATGTTGAAGTCTCAGCTTTATGAACGTGAATTACGTAAAAAAATGGAGGCCGTTGAAGCCATTGAAAGCAATAAAAAGTCTATTGAATGGGGCTCACAGATTCGAAACTATGTAATGCACCCATATAAAATGGTGAAAGATTTACGTACCGGGCATGAAACATCGGATGTGCAATCGGTAATGGATGGTGAACTGGATGATTTCATTAAGAGTTATTTGATGGAATTTGGCGGAGGGAAGAAAGCGTAGTTAATTATGAATTATGAGTGATGAATTATGACCAAGTATAATTCATTACATCCGCCTTTACAAATTTAAAAGCCAATTTGTATCCCAAATCCGCCATTTAATAAGTCAAACCAACCATATAATAATTTTAGATTGACAGAAGTATTTATATCTGTACCTTTGAATTAAAAGAAAGAACATGAAGAGAATTTACATCTTAATTATTTCCCTATTCTACATGGGGCTGGTACCAGTAATGGCTCAGTATTCCGATCTCCATCATTTAAGTCAAACACCAGATATTACTACCTATCAACCTCCACCAACGCTTGATAGCAGCCCTGTTTGTGCAGGAAGCACCATAGATGTGCCATTTACCTCAACAGGTGCATATAATGCTCTAAATATATATTATGCGGAGCTAATAGATTCGATAGGGAAAACAGCTAAAATTGATACAATTGGCACTTTTATTAACAACGCGGACTATACGTATCCTCCCGCCGATATAGAGGGTTTAATCCCATTGACAGTTAGTACGGGATGCCATTATTATGTAAGCGTTATATGTACAACACCGGGTAAGGTGTATGCAGAGTGGGGCCCCTTTTGTATCCAGCATTGTGATATACTTAGCAATGAAGAGCAAAATATAAAAGCATGCGTACAATCTTGTGCGAAGCAAATAAACGGGTATTCCGACACTATCAATTATAAAACACATGAGTTTGATTCCCATGTACAATACAAGGCAGGTAACAAATTTGAAGTGCAATTAATTGGGTATAGTTTGAGCCCTGTTAGTTTTACTATTCTTAATACAGGCTTGTTTGGTGTAGTTACTGATACAACCAGCGGAAAGATGCTTTTGCATGTTCCTTGCTCCGATACGTTAAATAAGTATGGCATTGGCGCAGGACTGTACTATGCCCGGATTATTGCAGATAGTTCCAGTTTTCCTGATAGTGCTTTAGGTACACTTGTTCATATTTCAATTGGAGAGCCTGCAGACAGCATGTACCTTACTGTCTATCCCTCTCCGGGACCATATTGTGTGGGAACTTTCATTAATATTACGGCACACCCTGATAACATTGGCCAGGGTTCAGCATATACGTGGTGGGAAACGGATAAAACACATGGAATATACACTTTTGCAGGAGTAGCTACAAACCCCATTAATTTGTACCCGCAAGGAGCTGACACTTTTGTTATAACTTGCCAGGAAAATAGCTTTGGATGTCTCGGAAATAAAGCTTCGTTGCCTGATCCAATTATTTCTATTGGCCCTCCTGATGTTATAAAAACCGGGCCAACAACAATTTGTCTTAGTGATACAGGTGTGTACGCTGTTCAAATTGATAGTAACACCAGCTATACTTGGAGGGTATATGGAAAAAGTTATTTTAGTGCAATTAATAATATACTCAAGGTTAAGTTTGCTACTGCCGGAGTTTATAGAATATCGGTTGAAGCATCCAATCAATGTTTTTCTGACAGTTCCGTATGGATGGTACATGTATTATCCGATTCATTGTGTACCGCATCGGTTGAAAATATAAATACCCTGCAAAGAGTTAGTGCTTACCCCAATCCAAGCAATGGCCAATTCACTTTCGTCATCGCAAGTGAAGTGAGGCCATCGCTTTCTAGAATAGACGTATATAATATATTCGGCGAAAAAGTATATTCCCAATTCTCCACTTTCAATTCTCCACTTTCAATTAATATATCCAATCAGCCAAGCGGGATTTATCTGTATAGGGTTATTACGGAAACTGGGGATTTGCTCGGACAAGGCAAATTGGTCATTCAAAAATAAGAAGGCCTTAATTTCCAATTCCTTTTATAGGGTTTTTAATATCTTTGTAAAAGATAAAAACACTATGAAAAAAAATATACTTGTATTACTTGTATCAATTTGCCTGGGAACAGGAATAACAAAGGCTCAATATGCTGATGTTCTAAATTTCAATGGTTACAATGGTTCTGAACCTTTCGGCTCATTAACGCTTTCGGGAAATGTATTATATGGAACCGCATATTATGGTGGAATAAATGATAGTGGCTGTATTTTTTCCATTCGTACGGATGGCACTCACTACAAAGACCTCTTTGATTTTAACGGCAAAAATGGAATGGGGCCAAATAGCCCGCTAACTGTAGTATCGGGCGTACTATATGGCACAGCCAATGCGGGGGGAGCACATGACAGTGGCTGTATTTTCTCTATTGACACCAATGGGAAAAACTTTAAGGATATCTTTGATTTTAGCGGCCCGAATGGTAAAAATCCTTACAATTCATTGGTCTATAATTTAGGCGCATTATATGGGGTAGCCGATGGAGGAGTCCATGAAGATGGATGTGTATTCTCGATTGATACCAATGGTAGCGGATATAAAGACATGTACGATTTTAGTGGTTCTGATGGTCGATATCCTCTTGCGCTAACACTAATAAAGGGCAAATTATACGGGACTACATTAACAGGAGGAATTAATAGCTATGGCAATGTGTTCTCTATGAATGTGAATGGAAGTAACTATAGAGACCTTTATGACTTTGGTTACATAGATGGATCAGAACCTTACGGTGCTTTAACCTATAATGGTGCGGGTATATTATATGGTGCCGCTGCTTACGGGGGAGCAAATGGATTTGGTTTAGTTTTTTTGCTTGATACGAATGGTTATAGTTATAATGACAGATTTGATTTCACAGGACCAAATGGCGCCCAGCCTGAGTATGCAGGAGGCTCATTAGTGCTTTCGGGGAATACATTATTTGGAACAACCTATTACGGAGGATCAAATGACAGTGGTTGCATTTTTTCAATGGATACAAATGGCACCCGGTATAAAGATCTGTATAATTTCAGCGGTTTAAACGGTTCCAATCCAGAAGGCTCACTAACACTTGTAGGAAATACCTTATGGGGCGCAACTGCCCTTGGAGGACTTAGCAAAGCCGGAATTATTTTTGCTTTCGATACAGCTGTTGCAACCGTAGTTGCCATTCGCGATACGGTATGCAAGGGAGATAGCGCCCTGTTGTCTCTTAATGGATTAAACGGTGCTACCTATAAATGGAGCCCGGGTGGCGCAACTAAGAATAGCATATATGTAAGTCCTTCATCTACCACAACCTACACTGTTACAAGCAAACAGGGGGTAACGCAGTATACCAACACTATAAAAGTTACTGTATTGCCGCTCCCAACCTCAGTAATTACCGGTACATCTAAAGTATGCAAAGGAAGCGGAGATACCCTTAATGTAAGTGGAGGGCTTCAATATAAATATATATGGGATAATGGTAAAACTCAGACTTCCGTCAGCATATTTCATATTAACAACGACACCACCATATATGTAACCGTTTCTAATAGCTTTGGTTGTTCGGTTACCGATTCCTTTAAAATTATTGCTGAAATATGTACCGGAGTGAATGAGATGAAAGGTGAAAGTGAAATGGTGAAAGTATATCCCAACCCAAACAATGGAGTCTTTGCGTTAGCGCTCAGTCATCCCGTCCCGATGGCCATCGGGATTGTTTCGGGAACACAAACTATAGAGGTATATAATGTATTAGGAGCAAGGGTATATAATGGGATGCTGAAACAAGTTCAGCATGACTACGAAATAAATCTCTCTTCTCAGCCCAACGGTGTTTACTTATATAGAGTATTGACTGAAAATGGGAATTTGCAGGGAGAAGGTAAATTGGTCATTCAGAAGTAAGATAAAATCCTTTTGTGCCCCATTCTTCGTACATTGTGGTATGAGGCACATCCTTGCGATTTTATTTTTCACAGGTATTTTAATGCCATGCGCTTTTGCGCAAAAGGATAGTTCAGGTGTAAAAATAAGCACCAATAAGTTTGTCCGCCTGAATTACGAAAATGATTTTTTTACGCAGACAGACGACTATTATACCCAGGGTATAAAGCTGGAAGCAGTTAATCCTGTATTCCGGTATTCGCCTATCATGTGGTTATTGCCCCGGTTAAATAATTCCACTGTGCAATATGGATTATCTGCCGTGCAAGATTGTTTTACACCTACCAGCATCACCAGCAATACCATACTTTATGGCGACCGTCCCTTTGCCGGATATGTTTACCTGGGCCATTATAAAACATCTGCCAATTATTATAAAAAACAATTGTTGACATCTGAAGTGGATATAGGCGCAATAGGATCTTGCGCCGAATGCGAGGAGGAGCAAAAAGCCATACACAGTGCCGTGCCCGGCAATACCCAGCCCGATGGATGGCAATATCAAATTGGGACGGGCTTGATGGTAAACTATAAGTTGCGTTACGAAAAGGCTTTATATACCGATACCGCTGTTGATGTGGATGCAGTTGGGCAGATGAATGCAGGCACGGTATACGATTATGCGTTTGCAGGCATTACATTCCATTTAGGTAAGATGCAATCGTATTTTTTAACCAACCATACAACCGCATTCCAACTTTATGCCGTTGTGCAGGGCTGGGTGGAGGGTGTAGCTTACAATGGTACCATGCAGGGCGATTTATTCACCCATAACAGCATGTATACACTCAGCTACAAGCAAATAAACCCCGTTGTGTTAGGCGATTCGTATGGTATTTGTCTTTCTTATAAAAAGACTTCGGTCACTTATTCTGTAACGCACATCAGTAATGAAATAATAAACGGCAACTATCATGGCTGGGGGCACATTGATATTACCGTTTATTTTTAGGTAAACTTAGGTCTCCTTATTTCTTGCCCTTGGTTACGTCAGAGTAGTCAGGCGAGAAACGTATAAGCCATTCTTTATTTACATAATCCATGTAGAATCCAAAACCCCTGCTATGGCTCTTGCTGTAGCTGAATGAGGCTTTAATGTAATATTTGGCAAAATCGTAATGCGGGTCACTGTGTTCAATGGTATCACATTCCACATTTTCCAATTTTAAATTGCCTTTCAATGCAGAGTCGAAATAGCTTCTGAAATCTCTGAAGTTGGTTTGAACATCCTTCGCTTCAAACTTTTGCCCTCCGTGATAAGGCCATTGTTTATCATCCAATACCCATAACTTGACAAAACTGGCAGTATCCGATTTTTTAACGGCGGTCCACGCTTTTTCTAATATTTTACCCGCTTCTTTTTTAGTAAGCTGAGGTTGTTGAGCATAACTAACTGCAACCAGGCCTGCAGAAGCAAATAATAAAGCAATTGTTTTTTTCATGAGGTTATATGTTTTGTTAATTCAGAGATTATTTCGTTGGACAAAGCTAAAAAAAATATGGAAACGCCTAATTTCTTGTAACTGACTTAATCAGGACATTAGCTATTTATTTACTTTTGTTCGGTAAAGTATCATTTAACATGAAAAAGATACCCTTTATTTTCCTCTTGATTTTCTTTAGCCAGCGTGCGTTTGCACAATACGATACCATCTATTCCAATGATGAACGTATTGCCTGCTCGGTAAAGGAAGTAACACCCGATGCGGTGAAATTTTCGTATCCGAATGAAGACCTGGTGAATTCGGTCTATAAGAATACCATTCAGAAAATTGTATTTAAATCGGGGAGGGTGCAGATTTTTGCCGAATCCACTTATTTTAAAACGGTCAACAGTGTAGAAGATTTTGATAATGTTTCTTTGTCGCACGTAGCCGGCGAAGTGCAAGGGCTCTATAAAATAGGAGAGGTGGGCGCGAAGGCCCGTGGAACCACCGCACTGGCTAATATGGAAAAGGTAAAAGAAAGAGCAGAGATGAAGATTAAAATTCAGGCTGCTATGATGGGTGCCAATATTGTGTACCTCACCCAATTTGCTACTTCCGACAATAGGTTGGGGAACAGGTATAATGTTGGGCAGGCTACCGCAACCAATATTTCAGGTGTTGCATATAGTAATAAGCTACCAAGTTTTGATGGGTTTGAGAACCTTATAAATGCGAAATCGAAACTCAATTTTATTTACAATGAAGTGGATAAATTAGGAAGTGGCGATTATGAATGCACCCGGTTTACTGATACCGGAGCAGTAATTATAAACAGGATTTATAATGATAATGGATTTATAATGATAGATGCCAGCATAACGGGTTTTGATAATAAAACCTTTAGAGTGATTAGCTATAACACTGACGGATTCATCCTGGAATGCATCGATAATTCAGACATTACTGAAAACTCCATCTATAATGTGCGTGTGAGGCTCTAAGGCTTTTATTTCTGGGTACAAAATGGTTATTTCACTTTTGCTTTAACAAGGTTTAACAATAGGTTAAAACCATATTACCTATATTTGTGTCGATTTATAGACCATGAAAAGCAGGGGTTTGTTTGTTTTTATACTTTTTTTGTTTGGTGGAATACTCTCTTATTCCTTTACACAAGCAAAACCTGCAAAGCCTCTTGCATCCGTTTCAAATGTAATTATTAAATCATCCGGACAACATTCCGGACAAAACGTACCGGGCGATTCCCCATTCATTCGTTTCCATCATGGAATCAGCGAAAGCGGTGTTTCTGTTGCATCTAATTGTCAATCTATAATTCCGTTAAAGCCGGTAAATAGTATCCCTGAAAAATTTGCAGGGATAGCAGGCTATATATCCTCTTCATATATTAAGATATCTCCATGCGAGGTATTTTTGTATTCCCTTCCTTTACGCTCCCCACCCATATTTAGTTAAAAGTTCGTAGAGCTTTTTTGCTTTATGAGCCTGTAAGCTTAAACTGCTTGTTGCAGTTTGTCCGGGTATTTCCCGGCTTTCATTTTCAATTTTCCGCTTTCAACTTTTAACTCATTAATATGGTTCATTTTGCATTTAGAAATAAACACCTTATTATAGTCATAGCTTTGCTGGTGGCTGTATTAGGTCTTGTAAGCGTAACCCGTTTGCCGGTAGATATTTTGCCGGTATTCAAATCGCCTGCCGTTGAAATATTAACCGTTTACCAGGGTATGCCACCCGAAATGGTGGAAAAAGACATATCTACCCGCCTGGAACGGTTTACCAGCCAGGCTGATGGTATTGAAACACAGGAATCAAAGAGTATCACGGGCGTCAGTGTGGTGAAAGATTATTTTCATCCTAACATAGACCCTGCCGCTGCCATTGCCTCTGTTTCATCGCTGGTTAATAGCGATATGAGTCACCTTCCTCCCGGAACGCTGCCTCCCATTGTATTGCCTTTCGACCCGACGGCCTCTATTCCATTAGCATTGCTCACAGTGAGCAGCGATTCACTCAACGAGCAACAACTCTACGATATTGCTCAATATACCATTCGTACCATTTTGCAAACGGTAGATGGTGTTTCAGCACCTGCTGTATATGGCGGGAAATTGCGGCAGATTATGGTATATGTAGACCCTGAAAAACTGCAGGAGTATAATCTTTCCCAGACCGATATAATGAAAGCGCTGGAAAAAAACAACGTGATGATTCCTACCGGCGACATCAACATAGGGCCGTTTGATTATAACGTGCAGGCCAATGCCATGTTTACAAGTGTAGATGAATTTAATGGCATTGTGTTGAAAACGAATGATAAAGGAAATCCTATTTACCTGAAAGATATAGGTTATGCCAAAGATGCCAGTGTGATACAAACCAACATCGCAAGAGTGAACGGAAAGAACCAGGTGTATATTCCTATTTATCGCCGTAACGGTTCTAACATCATTGCCGACGTTAATGGAGTAAGGGCTAAAATACCCACTATTGAAGGGCAGATACCCGCGTCTATTAAATTAAATACCATTTTCGATCAGAGTGTTTATGTAAAACATTCGGTAAGCGGGTTGCTCCGCGAAGGACTTACGGGCATAGGGTTGTTGTGTTTAGTACTACTCTTTTTCCTCGGTAATTTTCGTTCTGCGTTTATTGTGGTCATCAGTATTCCGTTGGCTTTGCTGGTGGTATTTATAGGCTTGAATTTTACCGACAATACCATTAACAGTATGACGCTGGGCGGAATGGCGCTCTCCATAGGATTATTGGTAGATACTGCTATAGTGGTGCTGGAGAATATTGATAAGCATCTGCACCAGGGTATGTATCCGGAGCAGGCTGCTGTTATAGGTACCAGCGAGGTTACCATGCCGGTAATCATTACGGCGCTAACTATTGTGATCGTGTTTTTCCCAATCGTATTTTTAACGGGAGTTGCGAAATTTCTTTTCCCTGCGTTAGCTATAGCGGTAGCTTTTGCCATGGGTGGTTCGCTTTTCTTCTCACTCACATTGGTCCCAATTATGAGCGCTGCAATGCTCAAAAATCCGGTGAAAGGAGTAGGACATAAAGGGATATTGGGGAGATTTCAGAATTTTCTTAATCGCTTATTGCATGGGTATGAATGGCTGCTGGAACGGGCATTGAAACGTGCCTGGTGGATAATTGGTGGCGTAGTGGTGCTATTCATTGCAACTATGTTTCTTGTGAAAGGTATAGGAACAGAGTTTTTCCCGCAGATGGACGTGGGACAGTTTACCGTATTTGTCCATTTAGACCCCGGTACACGCATTGAAGTTACCCAGCAAAAAATAGGCGAAATTGAAAATGAGATTAAAGCTGAAACAGGTGAGGAGCTTACATCCATCGTTTCGAACATAGGTGTGCAACCTAATATTGATGCGGCCTATACGCCCAATTCAGGTACACAGGATGCATTTATTGATGTTCAATTGAAAGATGAGCACAGAACTTCCACAAAAGATTTTGTGGCTCGGCTTCGCGAGAAATTGAATAATGATTTTCCCGGTGTAAGCTTTGCTTTTGATATGAGTGGCATTGTGGGTGCTGCGTTGAATAACGGGGCTCCGTCGCCCATAGATATTCAAATTACGGGAAGCAAGTTTGAGAGGCTGAATAATATGGCCGTTAAAATTCGCGACATAGCACGGCAGGTGCCCGGAGCACGTGATGTGCGGATTGATGAGCGTATCAACCACCCGGAAATAGATATCCACATGGATCGTACTAAAGCCGCTATGGTAGGACTATCCGCCGAAGGAATCATCCAGAATGTGGAAAGCGCCTTGAATTCTTCCTCTGCTTTTAATAGCCATCTCTATTGGATAGATCCTAAAAGTGGCAATGACTACTTTTTGGGGGTTACCTATCCGCAATACCGGCTCGATGACGCTTCTGCATTGGCTAACATAAGCATCAGCAGCGACCATGCAGATAAGAAGGATATTCTGCTGAAGGATGTGGCCACCATTTCTACCGGCTCGGAGCCTATTGAAATAAAGCACGTGAATGTTCAACGGACGTTGGATGTGTATGCCAATGTTCAGGGACGCGACATAGGTTCGGTTGCAAAAGATATAGATAAGGCTATAAGGCCTGTCGCAGATACCGTTCCCTTGGGTTACACCATCACGCAAAAAGGAGAAATAAAAAGCATGAATGATGCTTTCGGAAGCTTAGGCTTCGGTCTGATACTGGCCATATTTATGGTATACCTCATCATCGTTCCTTTGCTGCGTTCTTTCAGGCTTCCGCTTGTTATTATAATGGTTGTTCCCTTAGGATTAATAGGCGTTGTAATGATGCTCTTCTTCTCGCATACGTTCCTCAACATCCAATCTTTTATGGGAGTTATCATGATGGTGGGCATAACCGTATCCTATAGCACATTGCTGGTAGATAAGATGAATGCCAATATGACCAAAGAAGAAACCAAGCCCAGCGTAATGGCAGAAATTCTGCAGGAAGGAAAGATGCCATTGAAAGAAGCAGTAAGGCTCGGAGCCGCAAACCGTTTCCGCCCGATATTGATGAGCGCTACGGTGGCTATATTCTCTCTTGCACCTATGGCCTTCGGTAATGAAATAGGGGGCGAAGCCAACGTACCACTTGCACGGGCCATTATTGGCGGTGTATTTGCAGCCTTAATATTGAGCTTGTTTGTGGTGCCTGTTATCTTTTACCTGTTCAATAAAAAGAAGCACGAATTACCGGCTCCTCCCGCTATTGAACAACCCCAACCTTCAACTAATGTATAAACTTAAATTTTTAATATAATGAAAACGAAAAGCAAAATTGTTATTCCAATCATATTTTTAGCATTCATCATTTTTTTGAGTGCCTGTCATTCCTCTGATAAAGAGAAAAATGAAAGCGCTTCCATAGCCAATCTTCCGGTGGTGCTGGTATCGCAACCTCAAACTAAAAGTTTTGAAAGTAACTTTACGATAGCCGGTGAGGCTATGGCCAACCAGGAGGTTAAATTGTTTGCTATGGGTAATGGCTATGTAAAAATGTGGAAATACGATATCGGCGATCTGGTAAAAAAAGGAAGTGTACTCGCTGTGCTTGCTAATCCTGAATTGGTGGAAGAACAGGAAAAAGCAAAAGCGGAATTAGATGGCGATGCCTCCATATACAACCGCCTGGAAGCAGTTTATAAAAAGACACCTGAGCTAGTTCCATTGCAACAGGTAGACGAATCCAAAGCCAAATATGAAAGCGCGGTAGCTGCTTTAAATGTGGTAGATTCTGAAATAAGTTACCTCACTGTAAGAGCACCCTTTGATGGAATGATAACCAACCGTTATGTAGATAATGGAGCTATTGTTCAAAATGGTTTGGACAGGCCGTATACTGAACCGCTGTTTAAAATTGAAGATATCTCCATGATACGGGTTAATGTAAGTGTTCCCGAAGTAAGTTCGCCTTACATCATCCAGGGAACGCTGGTTAGGGTAGTGTTCACTGATTTGCCTAACACGGTTTTTACTGCAACTGTTTCACGTATAGCATACGGCTTGAATGACGATACTAAAACCATGCTGATCCAAATTGATTTATCTAATAAAAACCATTTGATACATCCCGGCATGTTTGCCAATGTAACCTTTACCACATCTGCAGCCGACAGTTCTCTTTCAGTTCCCAACCAGGCTATAGGAACCTACGAGCAAGAGACGTATGTCTATAAAGTAACACCTGTTGATTCTGCTTCAGGTAATTTGAATTGGGATGGAACAGTAAAATGCGTTGTAAAGAAAGTGAATGTGCAGGTGGGAGTTCATAACGCCCAATACACCCAAATAAAATACGGCGGGCTGAAAACAGGCGATAGGATTATTGTTTCCGGTAATGCACAATGTGCCGATGGCTCTTTGGTTATAGCCAAGTCAGGTAAAAATTTATAATCTATAAAGCTAACAGCATGAAAACATTCAAAATAGGATTGCTTTTTATAGCATGGAGTGGTATGGCTTATAGCCAGTCCCAAATGCAGTCGGCTAAAAAGATAGCGATAAATCTTCCTGCCATACTCAAGCTGGCAGGAGCTAATAATCTTACCATAAAGCAATATGAACTGCAATATCAATTAAGCGAGGCGCGGGTAGATAAAGCCAGGGAATGGTTTTTACCTACCATACAAGTAGGGCCCACCATGCACTACCTGAACGGAGCCGCTATGCAAACAACAGGAGCCGTGCTGAAAGATGTAACACAAAAGGAATTATGGCTGGGTGGAGGTTTTGTCGGAAGCATAGATTTTAACAAGGGTATATTCGACGTGAAGGCTAAAAAAGAAGAAAGCGCTGCCGTTAAGTTTGAAACCCAGGCACAGCGCAATGGGGTAATTTTAGATGCGATCTCCGATTACTATGATTTGATGGTAGCACAATTCGGTTATAATGAATTGCTAAACCTGTCAAGCCAGGCCGATACCCTTACCATGCAGATTAAGCTACAGGTAGACGCAGGATTGCGTTATCAGTCAGAGTATTTATTGGCCCAAACCAGTGCCGACCATATCCGGTTTCAATTAGCTGATGCGGAAGTGCAAATGCAAAAGAAATCGGATGCGCTTCTCAATATTTTAAATATTGATACAGCAGCCATGCTTGTAAGCGCCGATACGGGAATAATGCCAATGCAAGTTGTACAAGGCACAGCTGATACCGGGGTGATGAGCCACTACATACAAAACCGCCCGGAATATAAAAGTATGCAGGCAGAATTGAATTCCATTCAAACAGAGCGAAAAACCACTACGGTGGGACTTCTTTTACCTAAATTTGTAGTAGGAACACCCGATGCTTTATTAGGTACCTTTGGCGAACCTTATTATAATACGTATACGCTGGATGCCGGATTGCTATGGGATATACCTATCGGGAGAATTATTTACCGCGGCGATGTGAAAAGATATAATGCCGAAATAAATATTGAACAAAACAATATGCAGCAATTTGGTAATGAAGTAGTGCAACAAGTGGCCGATGCAAGGGCGCAGATAAAACTGTCCATGCAGCAAATGGATTTTTCGCGCCGGTCCCTAAGCCAGGCTAATATGGCATTAGAGCAAAGCATTGAACGTGAAAAACTGGGAACAGTTCTTCCTTTTGAGGTATTTCAGTCAGAACAGTTTTATGTGCAGGCTGAAGATGATTACCTGAAGGCGGTGAGCGATTACAATAAGGCCGAATACCAGTTGTATGTGGCAATGGGTAATAATTTATAGAAATTTGTATTTTTAATGCCATGAATATATTTGTAATGTTAGGCTTGCTGCTGGTAGGATTAGTTGCCGGTTATTTCAGCGGGCTGATTGGAATTGGGGGAGGGGTTATTATTGTACCTGCTCTGGTGTTGTTGTTTGGTTTCACCGAGCATACAGCGCAGGGTACAACCTTAGCGCTCTTGGTTCCTCCTATCGGCATATTGGCTGTGATGTCTTATTATCAAAAAGGATATGTAGATATTAAAACGGCAATTATAATCTGTATCGGGTTTGTAATTGGTGGTTTTATTGGAGGTAAAATGGCTGTAAGCATAAATGAAACAACCCTGCGAAAAATATTTGCTGTAGTGTTAATATTGTTAGGGGCTAAGATGTTCTTTTTTAACCGTTGAAGAACCTATTTTTAAAGGGCTTCTGTTATAAGTCCATCAAATAAAGATAGGGTGTGAAAAATAATTCGGGGAGAGTACTGTTTGCCTGAATCGTTAACGCCTATGAGAACAACTTTAGCTGTGCCAATATCTCCCCCCGAATCAACCGGAATAATGTTATTTGTTCCAGTCTCTATATCATTTCAAACACAAAGTTAGTACATTTTATTTAAAATAGGCTGATATAAATCAGAAAATACAATGATGTTAGCTAATTTGTTCCGCAGTACTTATCCCTGGCTCTTTGTAGTTTTCTGTTAATGAAGAATATCTGGATAACATTAGCAGGAAATTAATAAGTATAAAAATAGCAGAAAAAAAGTAGGCCCATACGATATTATCGCCCTTCAGGAAGAACGCAAACGAAAAGATGGAGGAAAGCAATATCCGGCATAAAACGCTAAGTACGTTTAGGGCGCTATTTACACGGCCAATCACCTGGTTAGGAACATGATGAAAAAGGTAGGTAATCCGTAAAACCCGGGTGCCTGCATTTACACTGCCCAGGATAAACGAAAAGCCGAAAAAGATGGCTACGCTTTTTGTGAATGAGCAAACCAGCAACAGGACTATAGTAACCATCATAAACAGGAGGATGGCCTTTACAGTAGTTGTTTTTCGGAATAAGCGTCTTATCCATACACCTGCGAGCAATGCTCCTATACCATAGTAAACATCCATTAGTGCATAAGCCCCGGCCGATTGGTTCAGGTGGTTTTTTACATATAGGGGCATCAGCAAAATAACATGCGTAAGCACTACTACAAAAATAGACAGGGAGCTAACCCCGAATATGAGTAGGGTAGGGTGTTCTCGCAAAAAGTTTCTGCCTGTTTTTAACCTGTCAAGTATACTACCTGTTTCGTGGTGTTTTTCGGTGTGTGGGGTATATTTTATTTGGGAGATAAGGAGAATAGCTATGAAATAGGTTATTCCATCGGTTAAAAATATACTGCTCAGGCTCCAGGGTGTTATGTGCAGATGGAATGGTATGGTTAAGCCTGCTATATGAAGCGAATTTATATCGATCCCTTGCAAAAGCATGGCCGCAGCTCCGCCCGAAAGGATATTGATGGCTTGTGACTGGATTTCAATAAATGAATTCACCCGTCCATAATCTTTTGCCTCGCACACCTCCTGTGCAAAGGCATACATAGTGGGGAAATAAATATTGTTATAGTACCAGGTGGCTGCAAATACAGCTATAATCATGAATATGGGCACCGAACCCAACACATAACCCCAAACAGAGGCAAGTAGCAGTAAGCTACCTCCTATGAAGGAAAACCAGATAAAGATGTTTTTGCGGGGATATTTATCAATGAGCGTTCCGGCATAAATACCCCATATCACACTTCCGCAAAGGGTAAGGGTATACATGATACCCAGGGCACCGGGCGCCTTTAGAATAGACGCAAAATACCAGGGAATGGCAAGCATGCTGATGCCTTGCGCCAACCCTGAAATGATGTTACTTAGTATGAGAAGCTTTAACGAACGAGGATATTTCATGAAGCTATCAGCAATAAGCTAATGGCTGCCAGATTAACCTCTGCTCGGTGTTTGTGCGTTTGCAGTATGTAAGCCACGTGAATCGCTATAAGCGGCACACTTTTGATGAGACTTACAGCTTGTTAAAAAACAAAGAGTGAAAACGAGTAAAACGGAGAAGGAAACTATTTTCTTGCTCATTAAAGGTAGGATGAAATTAGGTACTGGAACTTATATGTGCGCAAATTTATACTTTTTTTTAATTCATTCGTTAAATTAATTATGCATGTTCGCTAATTATTCAGGCTGTATGAATCATGGTGGATTATACCCAGCGGTTTACCTCTCAGTTTTTTATTCAATAAGGGGGTATTATATGATTGAGAGCGAATATCTTTTTTCTCTAATACCCATTCAATGGAAGGGGAAAAGAGTGTCAAGTTAGCAGCAGATCCTTTGTTTATGGTAGGGATTTCCAGTCCTAATATTTTTCGCGGGTTAATAGCTATTTTGTATATAATATCCGTTTGCGATAATTCACTGTGCATATTTACCAGCGAATACATGGTTTGCAATCCAAGCATACCGGGGGTGGCCAGGTCAAATTCCAGTTTTTTGTTTTCTTCATCTTCCGGACGGTGGTCGGAGCAAATGACATCAATGATTCCTTCGGCAAGACCTTTTTTCAGTGCTTTTATATCACTTTTTCCGCGTAAAGGAGGCGACACTTTAAAGTTAGTGTCCCAATTAAGCAACTCAGCATCTTCAAAAGCCAGGCTATATGCATTTAATGAGGCAGTTATAGGCAATCCTTTTTTGCGGGCATTTCTTATCAAACTCACACTTCCTTCGGTAGATATGGAGGTAAGGTGGAGCTTAGCATCGGCATATTCTGCCAAAAAGAGTTCGCGTGTGATCATGATTTCTTCTGCTATCGAAGGTTCTCCCTTCAGACCCATTTGTACACTTATTTTGCCTTCGTTTACGCAAAGCCCCGTAGCCAGCGAGGTATCGTTGCAGCGGCTCATTATCAAGCCCCCGAAACTTTGGCTGTAAAGCAAGGCCCTGTGAAGAAGGCCCGCACTTACTACCGGGTGAATATCGTCTGTAAAAGCAACCGCGCCCGATAGTTTCATATCATACATTTCGGCTAAGTCCTTTCCTTCCAGTTTTTGAGAGAGGGCACCTATCGGATGAACGTCTACTATGAGGCCATTTGTTTTGTTAATGATGTATTCAATCTGTGTTTTAGAATAGAGCGTCGGATTGGTAGATGGAACCACGGCTACACCGGTAAATCCGCCTGCTGCTGCTGCTTTTATCCCTGATAATAAATCTTCTTTATACTCAAAGCCGGGGTCGCAAAAGTTAGCCTGCATGTCAAACCAGCCCGGTGAAAGATGAAGGTCATTGGCTTCAATAACCTTTTTAATTCCGGCTTGGGGAATTTTAGCCTTTATATCGGTTATGGTCCCGTTTTCTATTAAAACATCCAGCACTTTCCCGTTGTGCGAGGAATTAGGATCGACAATGGTGGCAGACTTTACGAGGAGTTGCATGTTTTCCAATATTAAAGGGTTATTCTTTCCATAATCTCAACAAACATTCTTCGATAGCTAAAAATAACAAAGCTAACAGAATACAGTATTTCCAGTAAAATTTTCCGCGATTTACTTCGTTTAGCAATGCGGGTAGGGTATCACCCGTAACAGATAAAACCGAGAAGTTTTTAATGCCTGCATTTTTACAAAGTGAATCGATAGCAGTGGGAGAGAGCAATGTCATTTCCGATTCTTTACGGTCGTAATTAAAGGAATAACCCGATATCAGGCTATCACCCGCAAAAAGTTTGTAGTTGCCTGCAGCATTTATTTGGTTATGAAGGAATAACATGGTTTTATCATTCACCACTCTTCGTTCAGGAAGGAAGGAAAAAGTATCTGAAATGGATTTTATTTTAAACAGGGTTCCTTCAGGCAGATTTAAATTAGGGACTTCAAGCGGTTGTTCTTTGCCAAGCGTATAGTAAAGCATTTGTTGCGGTGTACTGTAAAGGCCTATGTTGTAAAGCGTAGGCACAAAAATGGCATGTTTGCGGAAGTTGCTGTAGTCATCCGACAAGGAAACACTAAGCAGATAAACATGGCTTTGGCCATACTGAAACATATCAAGCATGTCGTCCCCATTATCTAAACGCATCAGGTTTTCATACAATACATTACTGCTATGCAATATGCGGTAGTGTTTGTGAACCATAGGTAGGTCCATATTGGTGTGTTCTTTCTGTTCAAATACTCCGGCATAAATGGGGCTTTGGTAGTTCAGCTTATCTACTTTAAGGTGGCTGGTATCCACATTGCCTATAGGAAATAGATGAAGCGCTCCAAATAGTTTGTTATAGGAATCCAGGTCTATACCGGAGGCAGGAGGAATAATGAACAGGCCCCCGCCTTTTGTAAGATATTGTGCCAATTCGTTTTCCATACCCGATGTTATGGATGTTACTTCGTCCAGTATAATAAGACGATATGCAGAGAATGTGGAATAGTCCAGATGACCGGCTGCGGCATCCTTCAATGCAAATAGCGAATCTTTTCCATACAGGTAGTTGAGCGATGTATTCATTTTCAGGCTATCGGGATGGATACAAAGTACCGGGATGTTGGTAGATAATTTATAAGAGAAGAATAGGTTATCGTCGAATGTGATGGGGTAGTCCTCCATCTTAATTTCGCCCTGTTGCAGAGCCGCTTTATCGGGCACATAGGAAAGTGGCACTATGGCAGATGAGTTAGCATTGGCTGTGAAGGATGCAGTAGCTTTTTCAATGCCATTTACAAATAGTTTAATGGGCTTATCTGATACTACAGTGGTGGAATAATTGGTAATCTTTACAAAAAGTTGTTCAGGTTTGCCCGGCAAATGCACCGGTGTATTGAACCAGCAACTATCTGCATCAATGTTGTTTTTTGTTTCAGCGCTCACGGGTATAAAAGCTTCCGAAATTCCTGTTTCTGGTTTGTAGGAATACATTCCCATAGCTGATTTCTGGAAATCGGAGATTACAAAGGCCTCTTTAACCTGGCATCCCGAGTGGTCGAGGTTATCGGTCTGCCTTTCCATAACCTCACCCAACATGCGAGAAGCGGGCGAAACCTGGAGTCCTTTTAATTGGTCAATAAATTCATCTTTATTCAGCCAGCGTTCCTGAATGGCATTGAAATCTTGCGACACCAATTGCACTTTGTCGGCGGGGTTAAGCGACTTGGCTATTTGTTCAGCTTTGTTTTTAGCGTCGTCAAGTAAGGTGCCATTTGCATTTAGGCCCAGCATGCTGAAAGAGTTATCTATAAAAATGCTTACAGCTTTGGAGCCCGAAGTGGCTATTCCCAGTTTGTAAGGGATATAAGGTTGTGCAAAAGCCAATACAAGGAAGATAACTATAAGGCAACGGCAAATAAGCACCAGCAATTGCTGCAACCTGCTTTTGGAATGCGACTCCTGCACTACTTCTTTCAGGAAGCGTACATTGGAAAAGTAGAGTTTTTTGTACCGTCGAAAATTGAAAAGATGAATTATGATTGGAATACTTATTGCCGATAAGGCATAAAGGAAAGATGGGAAGAGAAAATTCATCAAAGCCCAAAGATACAAAAAGAAATTACGGGGAGTGAATCGAAGGCAATTAAAAGTATATTAATAGTATTGTGCAATTGTAAAGTATTTCACCTAATTCAAGAATATTACATTTTATTCAGAGTAATTTTCTTAGTTTTGGAGACAAATCTCTACGAAATGATAAAATTGTTTGATAAATACCCCGTTGTCAAAAGTTGTGTAGTCATTGTACCTCTTTTATTTTTATGCCGATGTTCCCCGATAATAGATTATTCTATGGAGACGGTACCCGAAGAGGGTGGAATACATTTAACCCGGTTTACTTCGGATGAAGAGAATACCATTGCTACAGCAGTATATCATACCAATAATAATAATTCTCTTGTATGGAGTGGTAACCGCTATCTCGCTGTTTCGCCCGATGGATCGAGATTGGCTTTTGTTAGATGGGTAGATAATAAGGATAATATTTACATAAAGAATACTGCAGGCGGCACGTCGGCTGTGCAACGTACTTTCCGCACTGCCGTTAGTGATATTAGTTTTTCACCCGATAGCAAATACATTGCTTTTTCCGAAATGGTGAATGGGTTCAGCCACATCTATATGATGAATGCTTCCGAAGGCTCTGCCGTGCAGGAAATTACAAGCGCCAATAATTATGATGATCTTAACCCTGCATTTTCACCGGATGGGAATTTGATATTCTTCTCCCGTATTGAAAAGCATATCAACATTATAAATAATGCGCAAACAGCTACTTATAATGGGAACTTTACTATATGGAGTTATAATTTGAAAACAGGTTTGCTAACCCAATACGATGAAGGGTTCGATCCATGCCCTATGGCTGATGGAAAAAGCATACTGGTATCCAGAACCAGCAAACAAAGCGGGATGGGTGAAATATGGATGTTGAATACAGAAAGTGGGGCAGTTACCCAAATACTTACTTCGCCCAGGATGGGTTTCTCTAATCCTGCCATTTCGCCTGACGGAAAGAAAATTGTCTGTGTAGGTTCCACACCTGCCACACCTACCCGGCCCACCAATTTAGATATATATACGGTTAACACGGATGGCACAAGCCTTACCCAACTCACGTTCCACCTGGCCAGTGACATGTGCCCGGCATGGAGCGCCGATGGAAAGACTATTTATTTTATTTCTGGCAGAGCCAGTAATGCCCAACGTTATAATGTTTGGCAAATGGGTTACACTAAGTTAATGTAATAAAAGATTAATACCCCAATTACAATGAAAACTAACTCCCCAATTAAACGAGCATCCGTAATGGCTGCACTTTTTTTATTTTCTATTCCATTTGTAAGTACTGCACAGGTTGTAGGTGGCGGAGGCGCTACGCAGACATATGTAAACGCTTCACCCTCCAATTCGAATGTAAGCAACGACGATAATTATTATTCTGTGAGTTTAGGCATCATAAGCCCGGAAGGTACATTTTCACAACCCTATTCATTTGGGAATACAGCTTTTATTAACCTTGCAACGCCATTTGGATATATTCCTCCCGGCCGTGCATATCCAACCAATGGATTTGGAGCGGGAACAGGTTATCTTCTAAATTTTTCGGGATTCAGTTCCTTTACCAAGTTTGCCATGGGTTCAGGGCAAGGCAGGGTTGGCATAAATTATGGTGTTGAATTTGGATATAACCCAATTAGCTGGAGCAATGTACCGTGGAGCACAGACGATATGACTGTAAGTACGACAGGTTTCTTTTATGACGGATTTAAATTGGGTCCGCAACTTAATTTGAACCCTATGCAAAATTTGGGGATATGCTTGTATGTTACCTTAGACCCATATCTTACTATACCGGGTGGTGAAAATGCTACCTATGATATTAGAGATGGAAACGGTGTTGAGCATAATGGCACGTATGATGTTAGTGATACAAGTTCTATACATTTGAATATCAATGTGTCTGCTGGCATAATGTTTTATTACAAAGCCCTCATAATAGGTATTGAATATAACTGGGTGCATACCAAATATAATGGTGCAATTAAACAAACTGAAACACAAACACTTACCAATGGAGCTATTGTGACAGCTCAACCTGCAGATACCCACTTTACATCTGTAATACAGACCAATATGCTCAAATTTACATTGGGTTTACGATTTGGTAATCACAAGAAAGGGTGATGATTTTTTAGTTTATTATTGATAATCAGTGTGATTATTATTCTTTATCCTGCAATCGGATCTATTTAAGTGCTGATTTCTACTTAATTATTTGATTTTCAGTAATTTAATTGGGTTAAATGGATCTAGATAAAGCATGGTTAATAAAATGCTCCATTCTGTTAAGTGTTATTAACATCTGCTTTCATACCTATTTTTCTATTTTTGTCCTTTCACTATTACATTATGAGATTAGCTGAGTATTATAGAAAGTATGTTTTTTGTTTAGAAGGAGATTGGCAAAAAGATTTGAGAGACAATTCAAGTGTTAGAGCAGCCCTTAATTTTTTACAGCAGAATTGTAAAATCAACTATATATATAAACAATGCGGAACGCGCGAAAATCTGGAGTATTATCTTTCACTTTGGCAACAAAAAAAGTATAAAGATTATTCCATCTGCTATTTTGCGTTTCACGGTCATTCGGAAAGCATACAGGTAGGCAAGGAGTTCGTTACGCTGGATGAGCTGGCCGATATGTTGCAAGACAGCTGCCACGATAAGATTATACACTTCGGCAGTTGTAAAACATTGAACACCGACGAAAAAAATATTCGCAGGTTTATGGAGCATACAGGTGCATTAGCTGTTTGTGGTTTCGAAACAGAAATTAATTTTGTGGAAAGTTCCGCCTTCGATATGATATTGATAGAAATGTTCCAGCAGTATAAAGACATCTCCATGCTCGATAAGAATATCCGCAAAAACTATCGTGGTACGGTTAAACGGTTACAGTTTAAACTTTTGTATAACTGATGGCGAATAAAAAGATAGTTCGTCCACCTGATGCTCCTAAGGCAAAAGCTGCGCAAAGCCAGCCTAAAGTTCTTCTTGTCCCTATTTTCCCTTTCAGCTTTACGGTAAAAATGGTGATACTTGCCGTGTTGAGCTTTGTTATTTATGCCGATACAATGGGCAACCAATATTGCCTGGATGATGGTATTGTAATTGAAAAGAACAATTACGTACAACAAGGTTTTGGAGGAATAGGCAAGATAATGAGCACTGATGCCTACGATAGTTATTATAAGGAAATGAATGCGGGCCAACAATTGTCTGGTGGCAGGTACCGCCCTCTTTCCGAAGTTATTTTTGCTATACAACATGATGTTTTTGGTGAATCGAAAACAAACAGTATTGCTTTTGAACGACACCTTTTTAATGTCGTATTTTATATACTGGCCATTATGGCTGTTTTTTATTTCCTAAGTAAATATTTGTTGAAAAAGTTTAGACATGGAGAGGACATGGCCTTTTTTGCAACCATTCTTTTTACGGTACATCCTATTCATACGGAAGTGGTGGCTAATGTAAAAAGCCTGGATGAAATTTTATCCATTCTCTTTATTTGTCTTACATTCATTTTCAGTCTCCGTTACATTGATTCTAAGAAACCGCTTGATCTGTTAATTGGAGCCGTGTCATTCTTCCTTTCATTATTGGCAAAGGAATATGCGGTAACGCTGGTCGTATTTATTCCTATGTTATTTTACCTGCTTCGTAATAAAAGCCTGGTTAATGCGGTACTAATTAGCTGGCCCTATTATATTGTATTTATTATATACCTCGTGTTGCGTGGTAAAGCTGTTGGATTTAACGGGCACGTAGAAACCAATGAAATATTAGATAACCCTTATCTATTAGCTACACATACTCAAAAAATAGGTACTGAGCTATTTATATTGGGTAAATACCTTTGGCTGCTTATTGTGCCATACCCGCTTATTTGCGATTATTCGTATGCCATGATACCGTATCAAAACCTGGTGAGTGTAACGGTATTATTTATAGTGCTGCTATATATCGTACTAAGCGCCTGGGGTATATGGCTTCTGATGAAAAGAAATGTATTGGCATTCCCTGTATTTTTTTACCTCTTTTGTCTTCTCATGGTTTCCAACTTAGTTATGGATATTGGGGCTACCATGGGCGAACGTCTTATTTTCCATTCCTCGCTTGGGTTTACTGTGTTGGTTTCTTACGGCATCTTCACGCTCACTAAAAAGTGGGCACAGGATAAGCGTAAAATATTACTATTTAGCTTATTAACCATTGCCGTGGTTGGATTCGGATGTGAAACCATGGCCCGCAATCTCAATTGGAAAGATGATGTGGTACTCTTTACCCATGATGTTAAAACAGGAGATAATAGCATTATGCTTAATGGTAATGCGGGCGCCCGGTTTATCGATATGGCTCAACGTACCAGGGATAGCGCAAGCAGAATGCATAAACTCGATACAGCTATTCGCTACCTGCGTAAATCCATCTTTCTGCATAAAAGATCAGCGTATGTAAGTAGCTACCTTAATATGGGTGATGCTTATTGTGCACTGCAAATGCCTGATAGCGCTGCTTACTACTGGAATATGGTTAAGATAGCATATCCACATTATCCTAACCTGGAAGAATATTTCGCTATATTAGGCAAGCTATATCTGGCCAAAGCAGGGAAGTATGGAGCAGAACATAATTATGCAGGAGCCACCCAGGAAATATATAAAGGGATAAGACAAGACCCCAACAATGCCGATTTATGGTATAATTTAGGCGGGGCCTATTTTACCTGGGGTAAGTATGACTCGGCTTATTATGCATGGAACGTATCATTGAGGATTAATCCAAACCAGGAAGAAGCCAAAAGAGGGCTTTCTGCACTGGTGCGGGTAAAGAAATAGAATAAAAATGGCAACACCGACTAAAAATCAGGCTAAAACAGTTCCGGTAAATCCCCGGCGTGCCATGCTGTTTTCATTTCCGTTTAAAACGAAGTGCATTTTTCTTTGTGCCATTGGGGTATTGTTTTATGGCAACTCCTTATTCAATAAATACGCGATGGACGATCAGCTCACCATCCTTGATAATACTTATGTGCAAATGGGTTTTTCAGGTATTCCTAAAATCCTTTCCAACGATTCGTATGCAAGTTATTATGTATCTATGGGAGGAGACCCTAAACAACAATTGTCGGGTGGAAGATTCCGCCCCTTGTCTGAAATAGTTTTTGCTATTGAACAACAACTTTTAGGCGGTTCAGATCTATTGCCTTTCTTCCGTCATTTTGTGAACATAGTGGCTTTTGCCTGTTGCCTGTGGGCCATGTTTTATTTTCTCGATAAGTTTTTGTTTAAGAAAATACCTTGGGGACATGATATGGCTTTTATCGCCACTTTTTTATTTGCTATTCATCCCTTGCACACCGAAGTGGTGGCAAACATCAAGAGCCTGGATGAAATACTATCTATTCTATTTATTCTGCTTACATTTATTTTCAGCCTCAATTATTTAAAGGGCAAACAGGTAAAGCATCTTATAATAGGAGTAGTGTCTTATTTTCTCGCTCTTCTTTCTAAAGAATATGCTGTAACCTTGATATTCTTTATCCCGCTGTTGTTCTATCTGCTGGAGGATACGAAAATTCTTCCTGCCCTAAAGGCTAGTATACCTTATTATGGAATATTTGCGGTTTACATATTTCTGCGTTATAAGGCAGTGGGTTTCCATAGCCCGCCTCCAAGTGCGAATGTGCTTACCAACCCCTATTACTTTGCTACACACCTTCAGAAGATAGCCACCGAATGGTTTGTATTGGGTAAATACCTGAGGCTTCTTTTTTGGCCTTACCCGCTCTCAGCCGATTATTCGTATTACCAGATAAAATACCACAGCCTTACCGATATAACCGTATTGCTTTCTATACTGGTTTATCTTGCCGTTACTGCCTGGGGCGTTATCCTGCTGCTCAGGAGAAACATTCTTTCTTTTGCCATATTTTTCTTCCTGTTTAATATTATACTAATTTCCAATTTCGTGACCGATATTGGCGCTACGATGGGTGAAAGACTGGCTTTCCATTCCTCCTTCGGACTAGTTATTATTTTGGCATATTATGCGGTTAAGCTAATTTCTCAGGAAAAAAGTGATACAACCACTGTAGCTATCCAAAACAAAAAGAATATATTGATTGGTGCAATGTCGCTGATTGGAGTGGTTTGCTTGGGAGAAACGGTGGTACGCAATGCCCAATGGAAAGATGATACGTCACTCTTCATTCATGATGTGAGCGTAGTGCCCGATAGCTTCTTAGCCAATTCTAACGCAGGAGGTGGCTACTTGAAGTTGGCTGAACGGAAAGAAAATACCGTTCCGCAGGCGCAGGCATATCTCGATTCTGTGCGGAAATATTCGTTGAGGGCATTAAAATTCTTTCCTAACCTCGATGCTGCATATAATAAATTAGGTGGTGTATGCCTTCACCTGGGTCAATTGGACAGTGCCGAATATTATTGGGATTTGGCTGAAAAAAATCATCCCAATTACATACCATTGAGAACAAATTATGTGTTGCTTTCACACATGTTTTTCCAGAAAGGACTTGAGCTTGGGAAAACCGGTCAGCCGCAACAGGCTGTTATATATATGAGGAAAGCGCTGTTACACGATTCGACTAATGCTAATATATGGTATAACATGGGAGGAGCTTATTTTACCATACAACGCTACGACTCTGCAAAATATGCATGGATGAAAACATTACAATATCAACCCGACAACGCAGATGCTAAAAGAGGGCTTGCTGCAATGGGCGTTCAACAACAGTAAAATGTAAGTATGGCGGCAACAACTACCAATAACAAAAAGCAAGTTAAGTCTACCCCGGTTATAAAGGCCGTTTTATTTTCTTTTCCATTTAAAACGAAATGCATTATTCTTTGCAGTGTTTGTTTTCTGTTTTATTTCAATTCCATTTTTAACAGGTATGCAATGGATGATAGCATCACCATTGAACGGAATGCGTATGTGCAAATGGGCTTTTCCGGTATTCCAAAAATTTTGGGCAACGATTCCTACGCCAGTTATTATACATCTATGGGTGGCGATCCAACGCAACAATTATCCGGCGGCAGGTTCCGTCCTTTATCTGAAATTATTTTTGCCATTGAACAGCAGTTTTTTGGCGATTCGGAAATACTACCCTACTTCCGCCACTTTGTAAACATTGTGGCCTACATGGCCTGCATATTGAGCATATTTTATTTCCTCGATAAATTCCTGTTTAAAAAAGTGCCCTGGGGTGGCGATATGGCTTTTTTCGCTACGTTTTTATTTGCTATTCATCCCATACATACCGAAGTGGTGGCCAACATTAAGAGTCTGGACGAAATAATGTCGATCATATTCATTATGCTCACGTTCATATGTGGTATTAAATATATACAGGATAAAAATACCAAGCACCTTGCATTTGCCATGACTTCCTATCTTCTTGCCTTGCTTTCAAAGGAATATGCGGTTACGTTGTTATTCTTTATTCCATTCTTATTCTATTTGTTGATAGATAAAAAGCCTATATCGGCCATCATGGCAACCATGCCTTATGTTGGTGTGTTTATAGTTTATTTAATACTTAGGGGAAATGCTGTAGGATTTCACAAGCCACCTCCAAGTGTTGACTTGTTATCGAATCCTTATTTGTATGCAACGCATATTGAAAAGATAGCTACAGAGTGGTTCGTGATGGGGAAGTACATCAAGCTGCTTTTTATTCCATACCCGCTTTCGGCTGATTATTCCTATTACCAAATAACCTACCATAAATTTTCAGATATTACAGTAGCCTTGTCTATGCTGATATATGTGGCTATTTTGGTTTGGGGAATAAAACTATTTCTGCAAAAACATATCCTTTCATTTGCGGTATTTTTCTTCCTGCTTAATATTTTCATGATCTCCAACTTTGTGCTGGATATAGGCGCCACGATGGGCGAACGGTTGGTATTCCATTCTTCGCTGGGATTGGCTATCATTTTATCATACTATTTGTTCAAATGGATATCTAAAAAGAGTACAAACCTGACGTTGCAGAACAAACGGAATGTTGTAATCGGCGTTGCATCCGTGCTGGGTGTAGTTTGTTTCGGAGAAACAGTAGTGCGTAATGCACAATGGAAAACGGACACTACCTTGTTTATTCACGATGTGCATGTGGTGCCCAACAGTTGTCTCGCAAATAGTAATGCCTCCTGGGATTATCTAGGCCTTTCCGAATCGAAAGATAATACCATTCCACAAGCTCAGGCTCTGCTTGATTCTTCTAAAAAATATGCTGTTAGAGCATTAAAATTAAATCCGAAATATGAGGCTGCTTACCTTAACCTGGGTGGAGTTTATTTTCACCAGGGGTTGCTCGACAGCGCTAAATATTGCTGGGATATGGTAAACCTGCTTCACCCGAACCACCCCTCTATAAAGGCTAAATATGCATTGCTTAGCCACTATTATTTTGTAAATGGGATGGATTTTGGTAAAAACGGAAAACTGCAAGAGGGTGTTAATTATATGCGGAAGGCTTTATTTGCCGATTCAGCCAATTCAGATATATGGTACAATATAGGTGGTGCTTATTTCACCCTGCAGAAATATGATTCGGCGCGTTATGCATGGTTAAAGGCATTGCAATATAAGCCCGACAACGTGAATGCCCAAAGGGGATTGCAGGCGCTTTCGGTACAAACTAAACAGACCGGTGAAAATAAATAATGGCTAAAAAACAAGTAAAACCTGCGACTCCGCCACCAACTGTTCTGCCGTTGGTGTTTGATTTTCCTTTACGCACCAAGTACATTATACTGGCTATTATAGGTCTCATTTTTTATGGTAACACCTTGTTCAATGGATATGCATTGGATGATAATGGAGTAATTCTCGGAAACGAATATGTGCAAAAAGGCGTGAGTGGCATATATAAAATTATGACCAACGACGCATACTCCAGCTATTTGCAGCAGTTGCACTCCAGCCAAAACTTCGTTGGTGGCCGGTATCGCCCGCTTTCGATTGTAGTATTTGCTGTCGAGCAAAGCCTTTTTGGAGATTCAGCCGGCATCAGACATTTTGTAAATATCCTTTTTTTTATCAGCACCATTTGTGCCATCTATTATTTCCTGTCTAACTTCCTCCTTAAAAAATTGGCACGGGGGGAAGACTGTGCATTTCTTGCAGCAGTGTTGTTCGCTATCCACCCATTGCATACGGAAGTAGTTGCTAACATCAAAAGCTTCGACGAAATACTTTCATTCTTTTTTATCCTGCTCACATTTATCTGTAGCCTTGAGTATGTAAAGCAAGCCAAGCCGAAGTTTTTATATATGGCTATGGGTAGCTTCTTCCTTTCCATGTTGTCGAAGGAATATGCATTGATGCTGGTAGTATTGCTCCCCATGTTGTTTTATTTATATCCTACCGAGGGTAAAAAAAAGAGCATCATATCACTGAGCCTTCCGTATTGCATCACGGCTGTTGTATATATGTTTTTAAGAATTTCCGTAGTAGGAATTCCACACTCTAATCCCAATGTTCGATTTCTGAATAATTTTTTACGCACCGACCCATATTATCTTGCTTCGCATGGACAAAAAATGGCTACTGAATGGTATGCCCTCGGCAAATATTTATTTATGCTTTTTGTGCCCTTTCCTTTATCATCCGATTATTCGTATAACCAGATTCCGTATAAGAATTTCGGAACTATAACTGTATGGCTTTCGCTTATTGCTTACATAGGCTTGCTTTATTGGGGTATTAAACTATTGCGTAAAAAGGATGTAATGGCATTCCCTATATTTTTCTTTATACTGATGCTTATCCCTATTTCTAATTTCTTTATTAATGTAGGTGCTATTTACGGAGAGCGGTTCGATTACCACGCATCACTCGGATTTGTAATCATCATTCCATATTTGATTTTCCGATTCACCCGGAAAGTTGTGTTCTCCACCCGTAAAATGGCTATTACCGGTGTGCTCGCGGTAATAATGCTTGGCTGTGCAGTGGAGACTATTGCCCGCAATGCCAATTGGGAAAATGACAACACCCTATTTATGCACGATGTTCAATATATTAAGAACAGTGAATTTGTAGATTGTAATGCATCGGTAGGGTATATTAATTTAGCAATGACTAAGGGGTATGAAAGCCGCAAAACCCAAATGCTCGACACCGCGGTTATGTTGTGCCGCAGGGCTGTAAACCTTGATAAATCCTTCCCTGATCCGTTTATCAACCTTGGATTAGCCTATTATTTTCTTTCTAATCTCGATTCTGCAAAATATTTCTGGGATACGGTGCAGAGCGCCCTCTATCCCAATCATCCAAAGCTAAAATCATATCAGCCCATGTTGGCAAAATCGTTCTTGCTCAAGGCCAGAACAGTAGGCCCCAATCATCCTTTTATGGCTATCAGGGAAATCCAAAAGGGGATCAGTGAAGATTCCACACAACCTGAACTATGGTATAATCTCGGTGGCATTTATTATACGGTTCAACTATACGATTCGGCCCGTTATGCATGGATGCGTACGTTGCAGTTGAAGCCAGATACCGAAACTACTAAAGCTGTTATGGGCGGACTGAATGCGGTACGTACCGCAGAAGGCAAATAATTTTAACCCTGGCTGAACCCGTGACTATCAAGAAGCAAACCAGTCAACGTATCTCACAGCCAAAACCTGTTTTAAGGATTTTTAATTTCTCATCAGCAATAAAAACTGCTGTTCTTCTATTGATCGCACTGGGGTTCTATGCTAACTCTATTCCCAATCAATATGCTCTGGATGATGAAGCGGTCATTCAAAGCAACGAATATGTACAGAAGGGGTTTTCAGGTATCGGTAAAATATTCACCAGCGATGCCTACGACAGTTATTACCGGCTAAATAATTCTAATCAACATCTTTCCGGAGGAAGATACCGCCCACTATCTATTGTAGTATTTGCCATCGAACACCAGCTATGGGGTGAGGCTCCGCAAAGGCGACACTTGGTAAATGTGCTTCTATATGCTCTTTGCGTGCTTGCCATTTTTTATTTTCTGCGGAAATATATTTTTAAGCGGATGTTATGTGGAGAAGACATTGCTCTTATTGCTTCGCTGCTGTTTGTCATTCATCCTATACATACCGAAGTGGTGGCCAATATCAAAAGCTCCGATGAAATACTTTCTCTTTTATTCATAATGCTCACGCTCATTTTCAGCATACGATATAGAGAAGCAGGGAAATTTCCCAATCTTATAATAGCACTGTGCTCCCTCTTACTTGCTTTATTGGCGAAGGAATATGCATTGATGTTAATATTTCTATTGCCTATGTTGTTCGCTTTATATTTTAATGAGCGAATAACGAATTCTATTAAACGCAGTTTACCTTATTACGGAATAATCGCGCTCTATTTTATTATCCGTATTGCATCCATTGGATTTCCGCATCAGCAGCATGAACTGGATGTATTGAATAATCCGTATCTCTTTGCAACTCCCTTTCAAAAGATTGCTTCCGAAATTTTTATACTCGGAAAATACCTTTACATGCTGGTTATTCCTTATCCACTTGCATACGATTATGGGTACTCTCAAATGCCTTCTCGCAGCTTTATAAATCCCTTGGTTTGGTTGACGGTAATTGCTTATGGAGTTATTCTTTATTTGGGGGTAAAACTATGGAAGAGAAAAAGTATGCTTGCGTTTCTTATCTTTTTCTTCCTGTTGAATATGTTGATGATCTCTAATTTCTTCATCAACATTGGCGCTACAATGGGCGAGCGGCTTGTTTTTCATTCATCGTTTGGTTTTGTTTCTATCGTTGCTTTCGGAATTATAGAGGCCGTAAAAAAGGTAAAAATACAACGACGTTTTATTGTTGTAACTGTATTCTTGGGCTGTTTAATTATTTTATCGGGAATGGAAACAATCAACCGCAATAGGGATTGGCAAAGCAATTTTACCTTGTTCACCAAAGATATAAATACGGTTCCGAATAGTGTGAAAGCAAACGATAATGCAGGCGGGCAATATGTAAACCTGAGTGAGACGATAAAGGATACTGCTAAGTCGGATTCCATTACGTATATCGGGCTCAAGTACCTGCATAAGGCAATAATATTGGACGATTCAGATATTGGTGGCTACCTCAACCTGGGTGTAGCGTATGCTAAATTGGTTCAACCCGACTCGGCCAAATATTATTGGGACATCGCTAAACGGATTTACCCTGCCCAGCCTAATCTACCCGGTTACTATTCCCTTGCGGGACATATTTTTGCTTATAAAGCCAGGCAAATTGCTCAAAAAAGAAAATATGCAGAGGCTATTCATGAATTTGAAAAGGGGCTACAGTGCAGTCCTTCCGATCCGGATATATGGGTAAACCTGGGTGGTACATTTTTCAATTTACACCAGTATGATTCGGCGAAGTATAACTGGCAGAAAGCTGCTCAACTAAATCCCAATTATCCCAACCTAAAAGCATATTTTGCTATGCTGCCTAACTCCTATAAGGATTCAAATTCATCGCCAGGCTTTAAGTAATAGCCAACGGTATTAAGTCCCTTATGGTAATATTCGGGATCAGCAAATTTTACCTGGTCCATTTTTTTTACTTTCAAAACCGTACTGCCATCTTTTGCTTTTACTACGTAGAAACCTTTGGTAGTTCTGCTTCCTACGGAATTTAATTGCGAGGTATTAAATAAAACTACCTTATTAATGCTACTCAGCGCAACCAAATCAATATCATCGATAATATGTTCCATGAAAACTAATTTCGATTCATTATTGAAAGCATTGTTCAGCTTTTTGCGCTTGGTTTCCGTTTCATAGCTGCTAAAGTTTATTTTTCCCACTTTTCCATTTTCAAAGGCTGCTATTAAATAGCCGGAGTAGGAAGATGTACCCGTCATATAAACCGGTTTTTCTCCGGCCTCAAATAATATCTGGCTAAGTATTTGTGCACTGTTGGTGAAAGCAGCATTCTGAATTTTATAAACATTGTAAAAGGTAGTAAATACAAGGACTTCAGAATAGGTAAGGACATTGGTATCTATCTTGATTTTAACTTCGTTATGTGCTGGTTGTTCAATAGGTGTATCCATAAATAAAAAGTGATTTAGGGCATAAAAGTATCGATTATTTGAAATGTGGTCGAAATTGGATAAATTTGCCAGTATAAAATCTGTTATATGGAATTTGATATTGATAAATCGATAGAAATATTAGAAAGGACCCCTCGTGTGGTGGAAGATTTATTGAAGGGCTTATCCGATGACTGGATAATGCATAATGAAGGCGCTGAGACATGGAGCCCTTATGATGTAGTAGGGCATTTGATTCATGCAGAAAAAACGGATTGGGTCCCCCGTATGGACAAGATTTTACTGGATGGCGATAAGAAATTTGAAGCTTTTGACCGCTTTGCGCAATTTAAAGAGAGTAAGGGGAAATCACTGGCTACCTTGATAAGTGAATTTAAAACTTTGCGGAAAGAAAGCATTGCTACGCTGCATCGAAAGAATATCACGTCTGCTGACCTAATGAAAAAAGGGATTCACCCCGCTTTCGGTGAAGTAACCTTGAGGCAACTTCTTTCTACATGGGTGGTACACGACTTTACACATTTGGCCCAAATAGTAAGGGTAATGGCTAAACAATACAAAGAGGAAACAGGCCCCTGGATAGAATACCTGGGTGTACTGAATAGGTAAAAGGCATAGATGTATCACTTCCTTAACTATTTCTTTTTTGTTTTCCACACACTAATTATTTTATTTAACACCTTTGGTTATATACCAAAGAAAACAAGAAAATGGAACCTGTTTATTTTGTTGCTCACCTGCTTTTCCTGGTTTGTATTGGGTATCTGGTATGGATGGGGCTTTTGCTTTTGCACCGAGTGGCACTGGCAAGTAAGGGAACATTTAGGTTACTATGACAGGGATTCCTATACGCATTTCCTGGTATTGAAATTGACAGGTATTAATTTTTCGCAACATGCAGTGGATATAGTCACAGCAGCCATGTTCTTTATAAGTTTAGCTTTAAGCCTGTATCTGAATATCCGAGATTGGAGAAAGAAAAGAAGCCTAAGTAAATGAAACCTGTCTGTCCCTTTTTTCGTATCTTTGGAAAGAGATGGATAATATGAAAAGATATATACTTATTATCGGAATATTGTCTATTATGGGATATGGTACAAATGCGCAACTATTAAAGCCTATGCCTGTTGAATATGCTCACGATAGGATTCAGCAAAAAATTTTCCAGTGGGTTGTTGCTCCAAATGAAAATATAATTTATGCGAGCTTAATGCCTATGCAACTTCCTGCTAAGCTTAGTTTTAAATACGAGTTACCTAAAGGAGCAATCTTCTGCCGCATGGAAGATGCCATTTACAACAAACTCAATTTTTGGGTGAAGTTTCGTATGGGAACAGATGAGAAGTATAGCAATTAATGGCTATACAAAGTTCATTAGTTCGAATTTCCGGCCCAGCACTTTTTCCGAATTTATTCCCAGTACATTCTCCAGCATGGTGGCATATATCTGCCTGAAATCGGTGTTGAATATTAAATCGCCCTGATCGAGATTTTGCAAATCGGGTAAAGGATTGTATACACCTGCTTTGGCTAATTTCCCCCCAATTACATAAATATTGTTGGCAGTGCCGTGGTCAGTTCCGCCGCTGGCATTTTGGGCAACTCTTCTGCCAAATTCCGAAAAGGTCATAATAACTGTATTATCAAACTGGTTGTTGTCTTTTAAATCCTGGCAAAAAACACTTATGCCATCCGACATCGTTTTCAACACCCTGTTTTGTTGCCCTTTTTGACCTACGTGTGTATCAAACCCCGGTAAAGAAATGTAGTAAACAGAAGAATCGCATCCTGAACAAATTAATTCTGCAATGGTCTTTAATCGGTTGCCAAATGCATCATTCGGGTAGGTACGTTGCGATTGGAATGTGGTAGAATGCTGGTAAATATAATCTGCTGACTCCATTGTTTCTGCTAATGTTTTTTGCAGGTATTCCACTTCCGGGTGGTCGCTATTGGATTTGTATTCATTGGCAACTCCGCGAATAATAGGATTTTGTGCACTGCTATGCAAAATATTCGGGCGGCTGAATGCAAGCCCTTTCATGTTATCGCCTTTTAGTGAAAGGCTGAGTGTATCATCAATTTCAATGGCTGCATAAGGCTTGGCACAAGTTCCATCGCAGGTTGCATCGAGGTAGCGTCCAATCCACCCTGAATATAAATATTGGTTTTCATCACTGGCCGATTGCCAAATATCCATGCTGCGGAAGTGTGAACGGTTCGGGTTAGGATAACCTACAGAATTAACAATGGCCAGATTTCCGTTGTTGAATAAATCAGCTAATCCCTGCATATTGCTATTGAGGGCCACCTCATCAGTTATTTTTATAATCTCGTCATCTTTCAATCCTAGTGAAGGGCGTGCCTTGTAATATAAATCGTTGCGAAAAGGTACCACACAATTCAGTCCGTCGTTGCCACCCGATAGCTGTATCACCACCAATCTTTTGCCTGTTGTACTGGTGGGTGGAATATATAAATCATTTCTGCCGATGCCGAAAGCTTTTAAAAAGCTGGGTACCATCATGGCCGCTGAAGCCAGTGCAGAGTTCCGCAAGAAATCTCTTCTGTCCATTGGGTTATTATTATATAAGTTGAAATTCGGGTAACGACATAATAGCTGCCATGCTAAGGGTAAGGCTATCGGTACTCTTGTTACCCCAGCTCATTTTTATTAAGGTGCGGTCAATCCGGGATGTATCGCATTGTATAAAGTAGCTGAGCATGGTTTCCTGTTGTGTGTCGTCGGGTAAATTCATGAATGCAGTGTTCAGATTACTCCAGTCAGAATATATAATGCCTTTGTCGGCATTGGCATCCTGTGATTTACTTTCAGGGGCTTCTTCCGGATGGGGCTTTACCCTAATAACCATGCCTTCGCCCCGTAAAACATATTGCGGAATGCTTAAGCGCAATAGGAGGGAGGAACTATCAATCCAAGTATTGCCACCTTTCCAGCCTGCTACATTGGGTGGGAAAAACAGTACTTGCCCCAATGCTTTCTGAAGGTTAAGAATGGTTTTGGGATTCGTGCAGCTTATGTTTATCATTTTCTTGTAGCGCACAATCAATTCAACAGGGGAGCAGACTTTGGCTCCAATATTTTCATCATCATAAAACCAATCGGAAGTATATATATTCCGCATCAGCTTGTCTATATCATAACCTGATTTATAAAAGCCTTCGGCCAATTCCTGCACTCTTTTATCATCCACATCGGGGTTCACAAATTCCCTGTAGATCTTGGTCGTGATGAAAACAGATGTCTGTTGTTGCGATAGGATAATATCAAGAATATCATCTCCGTCAAAATCTCCTTTTTGTCCCAGAAATTCTTTCTCACCGGTATCGTGTTGCTTTTCATTAAACTGGAATTCCCCCCGATTATTGAGTCCCCAACCTGTGAATGCACGCGCCGATTCTTTTACATCATTTTCGGTATAATGCCCTACACCTAAGGTGAAAAGTTCCATGACCTCGCGGGCGAAATTCTCGTTTGGATGAGCTTTTTTATTTTGCTGGTTATTCAAGTATAATAGCATAGCAGGATCTTTAGCAACGGCATGCAGCAAATCACCAAAATTGCCAAGTGCATATTTTCGCAAGGTGTTATTCTGAACCTGCATCAGGTAGGCAAATGGAGTAGATGTGGCAAAATGATTGTGCCAGAAGAAAGTCATCTTTTCCCTCAATGCTGCGGGGGTAGTGCTCATCCTGTTCATCCATTCGTTATTGAGATCTTCTTTTTCCTGGTAAGATTTCAGGAACATTTTCAATATTTGCCCGATTCCCACACCTTTCATCTGGGCATCTTGGGGTATAGGATAGGGCAGATAAGTAATATCCTCATAATCTTTTGATGTCTTAAACAGTTCATCTACTGTGGAAGAGATGGATTTTTCCATTATGGAGTTAATATATTCCGGGGTCTCCCCAAAACCGGCCCGTAAAAACAGGTGCTGTAATTTTTTTTGTTTCGAAGCCATATTTCCTCAAAAAACGTTGGTTCAGAACTAAAGCTATATCGTGAACATGAAACTTAGATGAATTTGAAGCGGCATAGTTTAACGAAGTCAGTAATCGTGAATTCTTTTATCTTCGCATTTAACAGCTTGCATATGCGGAATAAGTACTCATTAAAATATGGTATACTAGTAATAATCGTCGGGGTTATTTCTGTCGGTTTTAATAAAACATCCAAGCGGAAAACTCTGCCGGTTATTACAAACCCTTTTATTGTAGTGCTTGGAACTGTACAGGATGGAGGATATCCACATGCGGGCTGTAAAAAAGAATGCTGCCAGAAATATTATGAAGACAAAGAACCGCGCCATTATGTTTCGTGCCTTGCATTGGTTGACCCGTCAACCAACCAACGATGGCTGTTCGATTGCACCCCCGATTTTACTTTTCAGCTTCATGAATTAGATAGTATTTACCCTGTAGATGGATTAGGTATCAGTGGTATTTTATTGACACATGCTCACATAGGGCATTATACAGGCCTAATGTATTTGGGAAGAGAAGCTATGAACACTAAAAATGTTCCGGTATATGCTATGCCACGAATGCGGGATTTTTTAGAGAAGAATGGCCCCTGGAGCCAACTGGTGAACTTAAAGAATATTGAAATCCGTAACATTGCCAAGGACAGCGCCATTCATTTGAACAATAGAATATCAGTTACACCTTTTACAGTTCCTCATCGGGATGAATATTCCGAAACGGCGGGATTCCGTATTACAATTAATGGCCACAACATTATTTTTATTCCCGATATTGATAAGTGGCAGAAATGGAACCAGGATATTCGTAAAGTAGTTCAGCAAAATGATTTGTTATTTATTGACGGCACCTTTTTTAAGGACGGCGAACTACCCGGAGTGAAGATGCAGGAAGTGCCGCATCCTTTTATAGAAGAAACCATGAGCCTCCTTTCCAATCTTCCAGATAAAGATAAGCAGAAGGTTTATTTTATTCACATGAACCATACCAACCCGGCCTTAATAAGAGATTCGGCTGCTATTAATGAAATAGAAAGGAATCATTTTCATGTGGCAAAAGAACTGGAGAAATTCGAATTATAAGTGAGGATGTATTATTTGGATTATTTTTTTACTTTTGAATAAAAAATATCAATTCCCTAACCCTTCTAACAACAAAGTAATATGAATACATTTGATACAGGAACAGTAGGTTTTATGCTGCTTGCCACAAGCCTTGTTATGTTAATGACACCGGGATTGGCTTTCTTCTACGGGGGGCTTGCCGGAAAACGCAACATCCTTGGAATTATGATACAAAGTTTTGTATCTATGGGTATCACCACCATACTATGGTTTATATGCGGATATTCACTTTGTTTCAGCGGCGATGCTATGGGTGGAATTATTGGCAACCTGGATAAAGCATTCATGTCGGGTGTTAATTTGAATACTCCTTTTCCCGGAAATATTAAAATGCCTGAATTTGTATTTGTTGCTTACCAGATGATGTTTGCCATCATTACACCGGCCTTAATTACCGGTGCCTTTGTTAACCGGGTAACTTTTAAATCATACATCCTGTTTTTAATTCTATGGCAAGTTCTGGTATACTATCCTTTTGCACACATGGTGTGGGGTGGAGGATTGCTTGCAAGATGGGGCGTACTGGACTTTGCCGGCGGTATAGTGGTCCATGCCACGGCTGGTTTTGCAGCATTAGCATCTGTAATATATGTAGGCAAAAGACGTGATGCGGCTTCTCCGCCTAACAGCATTCCGCTTATTGCCATCGGAACAGGTTTATTGTGGTTTGGCTGGTATGGCTTTAATGCCGGAAGTGCGTTAAACGTAAATGCTATAACGGGCCTAGCCTTTTTAAATACGGATGTAGCAGCTTCATTTGCAGCTATAACATGGCTTGTAATTGAATGGGGTATGGCAAAAAAGCCAAAATTTGTGGGGCTGCTTACAGGTGCCGTTGCCGGGCTTGCTACTATTACTCCTGCTGCCGGGTATGTTTCGCTACCTTCAGCCGTACTCATTGGTATTGCATCCGGATTGGTTTGTTATTTGGCGGTTCACCTGAAAAATAAAATCGGTTGGGACGATGCTCTTGATGTTTGGGGTGTGCATGGCATAGGTGGTTGCTTAGGTACTGTTCTACTGGGTGTGTTCGCTTCTAAAGCTATGAATGCTTCAGGCGCCGATGGCCTTTTGCTGGGCGGCACACATTTTTTTGCAAAACAGGTTATAGCCGTAGTAGGCGCTTCGGTTTATGCGTTCTTATTCACGTATATCATGCTGTATTTAATTAATCTCATCACTCCGGTAAGGGTTACAGTTGAGAATGAAGATGCCGGATTGGATTCCTCCTTACATGGCGAAAAAGCGTATGATGAAGGAGCATTGTAAGGAATACCACCTTGCTTGTTGATAAATAACCATATACATAGAAAATTTGGAAAAGTTTCCTAAATACCTTCGCAGGTATGATAAAGAAACTTTTTCGTGTTTTATTGGTAATTGTTCCTGTTTTACAATGTGCAGAAGGTGTTGCACAAGTTATGCCTCCCTTTGTAAATCCGCAATGCGAACAATGGGCCGATTCGATGATGAAAACGCTTAGTCCTGATGAACGTATAGGGCAGCTATTTATGGTGGCAGCTTATTCTGATACTGCTTCTATACATAAAGACGATAGTGCAAAGCTTACAAAGCTCATACAAGAGCAGAAAATTGGGGGCCTAATTTTTTTCAAAGGCACCCCAACAAGGCAAGCTCAATTATGTAATTATTATCAATCTATATCTTCGATTCCTATGCTCATCGGTATGGATGCCGAATGGGGGCTTGCTATGAGGCTGGATAGTGTGCCTCGCTTCCCTTTTCAGATGGCCTTGGGCGCTATGCAAGATGATTCGCTTATATTTAAAATGGGAGTTGAAATTGCAAAGGAATGCAAGCGGCTTGGTATGCAGGTAGATTTTGCCCCAGTCGTGGATATTAATGATAATCCTATGAACCCTGTAATTGGAATGCGCTCTTTTGGAGATGATAAAAAAGAGGTGACTAAAATGGGGCTTGCCTATATGTATGGGTTGCAAAGTGAGGATGTGCTTGCCTGTGCCAAGCATTTTCCGGGGCATGGTGATGCAAAAACCGATTCACATCTTTCATTACCTGTTATTGATTACCCGGTAACAAGGCTTGATACGTTTGAATTATATCCGTTCCAAACGGTTTTTAATAAAGGGATGGGCTCAACTATGGTTGCGCATTTATATATCCCTTCTCTTGACTCAACTCCCCACCAGGCATCTACCTTGTCAACTAAAGTGATAGATAGCCTGCTTAAAAAACAGCTCAATTTTCAGGGACTTATATTTACCGATGCACTCAACATGAAAGCAGTTGCGCATTACTACCCTCCGGGAATAGTAGATGTTAAAGCATTATTGGCAGGTAATGATGTACTGTTGTTTTCGGAAGATGTTTCAAAAGCTATTGAAGAAATTAAGAAAGCCATTAAGAAAAAAGAAATAACCCAGGAAGAAATTGATGTCCACTGCCGCAAAATATTAATGACTAAAGCATGGGTAGGATTGAATCACTATAAACCGGTTGTTTTAAAGAATCTAACAAAGGATTTGAATACACCGGAAGCCGATTATCTGAACAGACAAATGGCAGAAAAAAGTATTACCATACTATCCAATAAGAAAAATATTATTCCACTACAGCGATTAGATACGTTGCGTATTGCTTCGCTGATGATTGGAGATACTGCTCAAAATATTTTCCAATCAAGGTTGGGTAATTATGCTTCGGTTGATAATTACAACATGCCTATTCATAGTTCCGATAGTGTAATGGAAGTTATTTATCAGAAATTGGGAAAATATAACTTGATAATAATTGGAGTAAACCATACCAATATCCATCCGCAAGACACATTTGGCATTACAAAGGTGGCTATAAAAATGATAGACACATTAGAGAAAAGAACTTCTGTGGTACTTGATTTATTTTCCGATCCATATATTCTTGATTACCTTCCGAAGCAAACACAATATGCTTCGGCAGTTATTATGTCATATCAAAGCACTCCATACTTGCTCGATTATTCAGCACAACTTATTTTTGGCGGAATAGGAGGGAAGGGGACACTTTCCGTTTCTGCATCCGATGCACATAAGCGTGGCGCAGGAATACAGACAACGCAAACTCGCTTAGAATATACTGTACCAGAAGAACTAGGAATTTCTTCTCAACAACTTTCGCGCATAGATACCATTGTTAATTATGGAATGACACAACAAGCTTATCCAGGCTGTGTTGTGTTGGCGGCAAAAGATGGCAAGATATTTTATGAGAAAGCGTTCGGAACACAAAACTATAATGACACTACCAAAGTGTGTTTGAATGATGTATACGATTTGGCATCGGTTACTAAGGTTGCTGCAACCACCCTCGCGGTTATGAAACTAACCGAAGAAAATAAAATAGTACTTGATAATACTCTTCCTTCCATTCTTTCGGCGGCAAAGAAAAGTAATAAGAAGAAAATCCTTATAAAAGATATGATGCTTCACCAGGCAGGACTGGAACCCGATATTTTCTTTTATAAGAATACAATGGATGGTAATACTTATCGGAAAGGAGTGTATAGCAGCGACTCATCGGCTTCATACCCTTATCCTGTTGCAAAACGTTTGTATCTGCGTAAAGACTATAAAGACACTATTCTGAATGCCATTTTAAAATCGCCGGTAGATAAAAAACCTGTTTACAAGTACAGCGATTTAGGCTTTATTTTATTGGGGTTTGCTATCAGCAATATTACCAATACTCCGCTTAATAGCTATGTGCAGAATAACTTTTATACCCCGATGGGATTAACTACCATGGGATATTTGCCTTTAAAAAAAATGCCTGTTTCAAAAATTATTCCGACTGAATATGATACAGTATTCCGTAAGCAATTATTACACGGGTATGTGCACGATCCTTCTGCTGCCATGTTAGGAGGGGTTTCTGGCAATGCCGGACTTTTCTCTGATGCATCTGACGTAACCGCTCTTATGCAAATGTTATTGCAAAATGGTTCGTATGGAGGACAACAGTATTTGGATAGTGCTACAGTGAAAGAATTTGCGTCATGTTTGGATTGTAATTCAAACAGACGTGGATTGGGATTTGATAAGCCCGAGACTGATATTGCTAAACAAAGTCCCGCATGTAAATCGGCTTCATCTGAAAGCTACGGGCATTCAGGATTTACAGGCACCTATGTTTGGGTAGACCCGAAATACGGAATAGTGTACGTGTTTTTATCCAACCGGGTGGCTTCCGGTTCTGCTGATAATAAACTGGCCAAACTGAATATTCGTACGGATATACAACAAGTGATTTATAATGCCATTGGCGTGAAATAGCTATATTGGCGCGGTAAATGGTATAAAAGAATAGTACAGTACATGCAAGAAGAATCTATATTAAATAAGTTTCCTAAAAAGAGAATAGAACTTCCGGAAGCCTATCAAAAGATATATACGGAACACTATTTTCTTAACCGCGAAGGAAAATATAAAACCACTTCATTATCCCAAAAACTGGAATCGTGGATGCATAAGAAAGTGGCGGAAGATGTGCAACACGGGAAAGGGTCATTATCTACTCTTGAAATAGGTGCCGGCACCTTAAATCAATTGCAATATGAACCCGGGGGTGCTGCGTATGATATTGTGGAGCCATTTAAAGTGCTGTTTGAAAATTCTACCAGGCTGAAAGCTGTTCGCCATATATATCATGACATTGGTGAAATTGAAAATATAAAATACGATAGGATAACTTCCGTAGCCACCTTTGAGCATATTATGGATTTACCGTTTGTAGTAGCTAAAGCGGCCATGCTATTAAATAACAATGGCCATTTACGTACTGCCATCCCTAATGAAGGAACCATTATGTGGAAAATGGGCACTATGGTTACCGGGTATGAGTTTAAAAAACGAACCGGGTTAGATTACCAAACATTGATGCAATATGAACATGTGAATATAGCAAAGGACATTGAACAAGTATTGAAATATTTTTTCAAAAACGTAAAATGTTCTGTATTAGGATTAAATAAAGGATTGGCTTTTTACCGCTTTTATGATTGCGCTAACCCATATACTGATAGGGTAGAGCGCTACTTTTCAAAAAAATAATTTTAGGCGGTATTCCTTTTTTTGTATTTCCCCCTTACATGGTTTAATTTCAGGGTAAGAATATCTGCAACCATTTTTATGCCCTCTTTGGCAAGGCGTATGGTAGATGTTTCATTGGTACGTAACCTGACAGGAAGCCTTTTCACGTCGTAATTTCTTTTTAATGCGATATAGAGCAGTTCTACATCAAAGGCAAACCCATTAACTATACTCACCGAAAATAAATCTTCTGCCACGGCAGCTTTAAAGCCCTTCAGACCGCATTGGGTATCGAGCATTCCGCCTGTTACAAACCGCCCCACGAGGAATGAGAATAGGCCGCTGCTGAATTTCCTGGTTTTGGATATTTCCATAAAATATGCTGACCCCGGCAAGGTGCGATCGCCAATAACTACATCAAACTCTTTAAAATCGAGGTAATGTAAAAACTTTTCAAGTGAATCAAACTCAAACGGAATATCTGCATCGGTAAAAATCCTGTACTCCCCTTTTGCATGAAGCATCCCTTTTCTCACCGCAGCGCCTTTTCCCATATTCCTTACATTTTCGAGGTAATGGCATCCATATTGCTCCGCTACTTTTTTTGTAGAACCACTATCCTCAGAGCCGTCATCTACCACAATTATTTCATGCCCGATATTCTTCTTGTTTAAATACTCAACAAGCAATGGCAGATTGCGCGATAAAATTTCACTTCCCTTATATGATGGCAGAATAATACTAAGCATGATGTTATTGTCTGTAATAGCGATTATTCTTGAATATATAGTCTTTTCCTTGCTGGTATATGTCTGTTGTAGCAGGTTTCAGCCAAAATTCGTCCATAATAACGTTAGTGTTTTTAGCTAAATCGTCATTCCATAAAGTTACTTTAATTTTATCGGAAGGATGTTTTATTTTAATGGGATGTTCCAATAACGCCCATTTGCCGTCAAGTGTTTTCAGTATGTGGAGTGGCTCTGTATAATCCACTTTATATAGTTTGCCTGTGCTGTCTTTCAGCATAATTTCAATGGTACTGCGAGGGTATAAATCGGTAGTGAAATTATACATCCAGAAGGAGAAAACATAGTTGCTGTCTTTGTAATTCGGAATTGAACCCTCAAACAATACATTATATTTGGTAATGTTGCCTGAGTATGCACCCTTTCCACTATAGGTAATGGAATCGGGAATACTGTCATAACTGTAATGGATAAAATTCTTTACGGAATCGGTGGAATAATAATCGCCTATGGCATATGTTTTTGCCTTCCTGAATTCATTTACCGTGTTACTGTATAATGAGTCGGTATAATGTTGCAAAACGGAATAAGGCAGCTCATACACCCCATAATTAGGCGTTTGCAGCACAAATTTGCATTCAGAAAGCAAATGCTTCTCCTGTTCATTTATTTTGTCAGGTTGTGCCATTACTAAGAACGGTTTCATATTGGGCATATCTTTTAGTATCTCAAGCTTCCTGTAGAGCTCCAGTATTAAACTTATATTCTTATAGGTTTCACTTAATGAAGTCCGGCTCAGAATTACAGCGGTAGTTTGTATACCAGATTTTAACGAGACGATAAAAACATATTTCAGCAAGTCCGATTCTTCATCTATCCATACATTCTCCGATCCTACATTCAGATAAGGAAGTGGAATGATGGCTTGGTACTTGCTCAGATCTGTATTTTTCAGCCAGGCATTTTCAGGCAAGTTATTTTGTTTGTCGGCCAATTCATCTACAGGTGAATTTAATGTATCCTCATAATGGTTTGAATAAAAATAAACATCGGTAAATAATACAATAAGCGAAATGGGGATGAGGCAGTATCTTACAATTTTATGACTATTCTTTGTCCAGTTATAAATGTTGTAAAAAGCAACTATATTCATTACATAATAAAAAAGCCAGGCGCATCTTCCGAGTGCCCGTATTTCTTTAAGCGGGCCTATATAATGAATAAAGAAATCTTCTTTCCATACAAAAGGATAACCGAAGGAATAGAGCAATGCGGCCATACTTGCCCAAAAGAAAATGTTTAATATTTTTTGATTTGTCGGGGCTAAAACCTGGTCCCATTTTCTTGTAAGTAATTTCCCAGCCGCAACAATAATCAAGATAAATAGTGTGCAGACTGCTATCGCCCCGATATAACTGACTCCTTCCCATTCCGGCATAATGGGATTGCAGAAAAAATGCGCCATTTTTTCATACGGTTTTCCATATGGGTAGAGTACGCCTGCCCATGAAGAGGTATACACAAAAAATCCCCAGGGATACTGGGTGCGGTCATGTACATGGTTGGTAATGGTAAGGAGAAGGTTTAAGGCTATATATGGCAGTATAATTTGCAGAAAAAAATGCTTTGCTGCAAACCCAATTTTTGAAAATCCTCTTTCGTGTGAGAAAAGTAAGATTACCCAGTAAAAGAAAGAGAGGAAACCGAAAAACGAAAAGAAATAAAGGTGAAAGCTTATGGCAAAGAATGTATATATTCCGATAAGTATGCTTTTTTTCAGGGATGGTTTTTTGTAGAACCGTATGAGCAGATACATAAACACCGGTATTAGGAATTCATATGCAAGGGTACCACCCAAGCGTTGTATCTGTGGTGAAAGAAATGCAATGCCGGTGGCTACAAGCGCACTATAAACAGAAGGCAATGAAAATTCTTGTAAGATTAAATAAATAGTCAGTGCGCAAAAAACGATTGACAGCAGCATGGAAATGTTAATTATGCCAACTGCATAATCGGAGACATTTACAATGTGGTTGAGCAGTTTCAGAAAGAAAATAATGGGGATATGGCCGCCGGTGAAAAATATATTTTCTCCATATGGATAATTCATACCACCCTGGTGAAAATAGGATGAGTCGTAACGCAGATGATAGAGCGCAGTATAATAGGACTCCAATGCATCGCGGCTGTTACCGAAATAAATGGTATTACAATGTACCAGCAGGCTCCCGTAAAAAACGCATAACAGTATTAATGAAAGAATAAAGGTCAGAATAAAACCCTTGCTGAAAATTTTCATGCGGTTGCTTGCATTTACTTCTGAATCTTAATAAGTCGTCTCAATCTTTTTTGACAAAAATAGAATTATTCAATTTCATAGGGTATACTTTTATGGAAAGGTCATCAAAATAGGCTGAACCATGTCCATAGTAGAAAAGATAAAAGGCAACAGTACTGTCTTTTAAATAGGCCGGTACCATACATTCATACTTGATTTGCTTCCATCCGTTGGCTCCGGAATCTGTAACTTCCTGTCCCGAATTATAAAAGTCTCCATCTGAAGAAGAACTGAGTACAATATTACTGCACCTGTCATCCGACTTCCTCCAAATGCTGACTTTAACAATGCTTCCGGGCGCTGACTTTATATGGTAAGCCGCCGTATATTGGTTTTGTTCATTCAGCAGGATACTCGTACTACCTGAATGGTGTTCAGCAGTAACTAATGGGTTGGTCACTTTAAGAAGATGTGTTCCATCTGTTGCAATAAAATCTGTTTTATCAGCAGTAAGCTTTTCAAAATCAAAATCAGTTTCCTCAGAATCGGCTAATAGAATTTTGGATATGTTATAAGTATCGGATAGTTCATAGATGTATTCTTTTGTTTCAGGGTTAGCATAAATAACCCGGCTATCTGCCAGTTTGATGGTATGATTCCAGGTGCACAAATTGTTCAGGATAGTATCTCTTTCAACAGGCCGATTATGATAAAAATAAACAATAACCTTATTGAATTTTGCAAATAATTCAGGTATAAATGCAACTCCTGCCCAATGGGCTATGGTGCCTTCGTTTTGTTTATATAAATATGATTGAGGATATACTTTTTGCAGAAATTCCCAATATTTAAAATGAGAGCTTGCGGAGTAGCGTGTACCAAAATCAAGGGAAGGCTCTATAAATGCAGCCTGGTAATCGGCACTGATGATAAGAGGCTCGCCCGGATATTTTTTCAAGGTATCGGGTACTGCATGAGAAATAGAGAGCGAAAAATGAGGATAAGTATCTTTCACAGCTCCCAGTAAAAGAATCCCTATAAAGCAATAAAAGAAAGCAATGTTCCGGCGTTTTTGTTGAATGTTCACTACAGGGGCAAGTACTTCATAAGAGCCTGCCAATATTAATGGGAAGCATAATTTAATTGGCAATATATAATGAAAGGAATAGTGTTTTGCCACCAGGAGGGTAAGTACTGTGCACGAAAGAAATGTTCCGGATAAAAGTCTTACATAGACTCTGTTTTCCCTGCCCATTTGTTTCCGTTTTATAAATGCTACAATGAGTGCTGCGACCAATAGAATGAAGATGGCTGTAAAATAAAAGTCTTCTTTAAAAATATCTTTCAAGTGAGCCCTGAATTCAACGGGATCAATAACGCCTGTGCTCCCTTGCCCATATATTCCCGTATGGGTTGCGAGGCTGTACACCCAATGGAACATAATGCTCCATGACAAATAAGCGGGAGTAATAAAAAGGAAGAAAAAGAAAACAGATAAGAGAATATACCCGGCGCATAAACGGAACGATGGAACCAGAAATAAAACTAACAGCATTAAAGGAGCGCAGGTAAATTTGCAGGCAACAAGGAAGCCTGTAAAAAGTGCGTACAGGGCTATTTGCTTCCACCCCGGGGCTGGCAACGCATGTACTTTTTTATAGACTGACTGGTAATAAATATATGCGATAAAAAGCATCCCGGCAATAATAAGAAACGATTCCGGTTGTGGATTTTGAGCATACATGACATTGGAACCCAAAAGTGGTGTAAGTTGGAACAAGAGAGCCAGGATAATATTCCCGGTTCTTTCGAAAAGATAATACCCCGTATACCAGCTTGTGAAAACAAAAAGCAGGCTAATGGCGGTGCAAATAGTGCGCAAATAACTTTCAGGATGCAATATCACATCCTGGTAAAGTGGGATGTTGTGATGAAAAAGATGCCTGATAAATATTACGATAGCAGCAAAGCATTGAACAGGAGTTCCGGGGTGGTCAGTATGTCCAACTTCTATTTTTCCGGTTGCAAGATTCATGCCATTGAAAAGGTAAGCATAAACCGGGTCGGGATTGCCCGCGTAAAAAGGTATCCAATGGATTAGATATACCCCTGCAATAAGTAAATAAATAGCTGGAAGAACCAGGATAAGTATTTTATTTCTTCTACCGGTAAAATTCAAAATAGAAAGGCATTAGAATCCCAAAGATGGCAATAATTTGGGAATAGGATATTAGCAAACCTTACGGATGGAAAGTTAATGGAAATTGTATCTTTGTCCTATGAGGTTCAAAACGTATAATTTTTTACTTGTTCTTACAGGGGCTATCTTGCTTTGCTTTGTAGCTTTTTTAAATCATTTTCCAGTGGTATATCCTGATACCGCGACCTATATTTTATCTGGTTTTACTAATAATGTACCATGGGACAGGCCCATTTTTTATGGCTTATTTATACGGCATATAAGCTTGGCCACCTCACCATGGTTTGTTATTTTGGCGCAAGGGCTATTGGTTTCGTATGTGGTATATGAAACATTTGGTATGTTCTACAGTGGTGATAAGCGGAATATTATTTTTATTTTTTCACTTGTTTTATTGACTATAGCCGGCAGTGTTTCTTATAATACAAGTATTCTTTTACCCGATATTTTTAGCGCATTGTGTATTCTTTGTTTTGTCAATTTATTATTGAACGACAAGTTGGGTAAAGTGCAGAAAATTATATTTTATATTATATTTTTATATAGCATGCTTGTTCATTTTTCGAATTTTTTTGTGCTGTTTTTGTTTACGATTCTTATTCTTATTTACCTGCTAATTAAAAGATTTAAAAAACAACCTCTTTTACTTAAGAGGAGGAGAATAATAAGTGTCTTTATTTCTATATGGAGCATTCTGATAATTGCACCATCCGCAAATTATGCCTTTTCCAAGCAGTTTTCATTTTCGAGGGGATCTCATGTTTTCATTCTTAACCATTTGTTAGAGACAGGAATTTTAGAAGAATATTTGAATGATGAATGTGCGCATAAGAATTATAAATTGTGTGAGTACAAAGACCAATTGGGATGGGATTTTATTTGGCAGGATGATAGCCCCTTTTATAAAATGGGCGGACCGGATTCTACTAAGAATGAATATAACAAAATTATATTCGATATTCTCACAACACCTAAATATTTTAAGGAAGTAGCAATACACGCTTTGGAGTTCTCGTTAATACAATTTTTCACATTCGATATTCCTGGTAATGGACCCGGGTATGCAAAAATTTTGCAGGTTGATTCGTATCAGATATACAATCGTGCATACCTTGCATCCTTGCAAAGTAATAATAAGCTCGACCCTAACCTTCATGTGCTCAATGAACTTCAACGAATTTTGGTATTAGTAAGTATGGGTATTTTTATTTGTGTGCTTTTTATACCCAGTATTTTAAAACTACTGAGTCCTCAATTAAAATGGATGATGGTAATTATTTCTGTCTTGTGTTATATAAATGCAGCGGTATGCCCTAATTTATCTACAGTTGCTGATAGATTTCAAGACCGAGTAATATGGCTTATTCCCTTAACGGCAATTATTGTTGTTGAGCATATTATTTCCACTTACAGGCTCAAATTAAAAAAGGTGAATCCTATTTAAAACGACACTATCAGCGCTAAAAGCAGTCTACACAATCTTTTTCCCCGCTACAAAATCCTTTAGATAAAAGGGCTCGTAATAGGCCACATTGGCAAACTCTTTTCTTGAAAAGTATTCCTCCGATAAAAGCGCAATATTCTTGGCTGAAGCATATATTTCATCTACCCAAATGCGGTGCACATCATCAGGCGACGAGAGCTTCTTCATTTTAGGCATACCATCACCTGAAAAAGCAATTTCCTGCTCATCCAGAATATCTGCAAACGAATGTTTATCGAGTATTTTAGCTTCAACACGTGTTACTTCTTTTCCTTTATAATCATACAGGCCTGTATATACCTCCAGTCGTCTTGCGTCAATCATAGAGCAATAATAAATATCTTCTCTTTTCATAACAGCCGCTGTTGCACGAGCCATAGCTTTCAATGTAGGGATGGCGAGCAATGGCTTATCAAGTGCATAACATAATCCTTTGGCTGTAGAGGTTCCTATGCGTAAGCCGGTATATGAGCCGGGGCCCGTGCCTACAGCAATAGCATCTAATGCCGAATAAGGAATCTTTGTCTGCTCCATCATAATACGTATGAACACGGCTAATTTTTCAGCATGTACATTGGTATGTACAGATTCTTGTAAAGCAATTACCTGCCCGTTACGGGAAAGAGCAGCAGAACAAACAGAAGTAGAGGTCTCAATATTCAATATAGTTGCCACGAAACTTAAAACAGGTGGCGCAAAGGTACGATTAGCAGGTAAATAAAAAAATATTGATTTACACGATGTATTCAGAAATAATTACTAATATTGCATCGCGTTTCCCCATTCTTTTTTTCCAACCACATATTTACACAGGTATAGTTTTTTCTATCACTTTTCATTGTAATTTATCTTTTATTAAATATTTAACATGTACGACATTCTTGAACTTAATGGTAAATCGCTGATTCAATTGAAGGAAATAGCCAGGGAAATGAAACTTCATAAAACAGACCATTTGAAAAAACAAGAAATTGTTTCCAGGATATTGGATGCACAGGCATCTGCCACTGTTGCCGCAGTTGAAACGGAAAAGGAAACCGAAAAAAAATCAATAGAAGAAGAACACGCTATCATTCAGGCTGAAAAGCCCGAACTGATGGAGTTTGATGCTCCCCAGGAACCATTATCAGATTTGAATACAACCGACGAGCCTGCCATTCCTGCTCCGGCTGAAACGCCATCTAATAATGGTGCAACCCCTAAAGAGACCCCGCTGGATTTTGGATTTGTTGAAAGACCGCAAGAAGCACCCAGACCCAGGGAATCTGCCTATAACTTCGACAATATTGTACAAGCTGAAGGTGTATTGGAAATTACCCCTGAAGGATTTGGATTTCTTCGCTCGGCCGACTATAACTATCTTAATTCACCCGATGACGTTTACGTTTCTCAAAAGGACATTCGCTTATTTGGACTAAAAACAGGTGACACAGTGCTGGGTTTTGTACGCCCGCCAAAGGAAGGCGAACGATTCTTCCCATTATCTAAAATAGAACTTGTAAATGGCAAGGCCCCTGATTTAGTACGCGACCGGGTTCCATTTGATTTCCTTACTCCGCTTTTCCCTTACGAAAAATTTAATTTGAGCGCGCATCCGCAGGCTACCTTGTCGAGCCGTATAGTGGATATGTTTACGCCTATCGGTAAAGGTCAACGGGGATTGATAGTATCGCAACCCAAGACTGGTAAAACCGTATTGCTGAAGGAAATTGCCAATGCCATTGCATCCAATCACCCGGAAGCATATCTGTTAATATTATTGATTGATGAACGCCCGGAAGAAGTAACGGATATGGCCCGTAGCGTAAAGGCTGAGGTAGTATCGTCCACTTTTGATGAACCGGCTGAACGCCACGTTCGCATTGCCAATATTGTATTGGAGAAAGCTAAACGCATGGTAGAGTGCGGACATGATGTAGTTATTTTACTTGACTCCATTACCCGTCTGGCACGTGCATATAATACAGTATCTCCTGCTTCCGGCAAGGTATTATCGGGTGGGGTAGAAGCCAATGCGCTTCAAAAGCCCAAACGTTTCTTTGGAGCTGCCCGTAAAATTGAAAACGGTGGTTCACTAACGATCCTGGCTACAGCCCTTATTGATACAGGTTCGAAGATGGATGAAGTAATTTTTGAAGAATTTAAAGGTACAGGCAATATGGAATTGCAACTCGACCGCCGCCTGTCGAATAAACGTATTTATCCTGCTATTGATATTGTAGCTTCCAGCACACGTCGCGATGACTTGCTGATTGATAGGGAAACATTACAAAGGCTTTGGGTATTGCGTAATCACCTTACGGATATGACTCCTATCGAAGCTATGGAATTCCTCAGAGAAAGACTGGTTCGTACCAAATCGAATGAGGAGTTCTTAATGACCATGAATGGGTAAGTCCGGATCCCGATAGCTATCGGGATAATCGGCAAATTATAAATAAGAAACACCTCTGTAAGTATTGTAAATACTGATGTTTCTAAGGTTATCTATTTATTCCCTTAAAATTTTTGCGTCACATTGCGTCACACTTTTTTCGATTTATATATAGCAAATATAAATTTAGATGCTTAGGTACACTTTGTAAGCCAGTTACTTGCAGGCATATCACAAATCTGAAAGATAAAATTGGAATTCTGCTATAAAACAATTTGCGTAGCAAATGCCTGCCAAATTATTTGGGCGTAATACTTTCATTTTTAGGTTGTTTGTTTATTTTTAGGTGATTTATTCATGCACATAGACCCTCTTCACCCTACCTGAAAGACTTGTCAGGGTTTCGTAAGGAATGGTATTCATGTCTTTTGCTACCTGGAGCAACGAAACGTTATCGTCAAAAATAATTACTTCATCACCTTCTTTAGTATCTATTCCGGTAATGTCAATCATCAGCATATCCATACATACATCACCCACTACGGGTGCCTGCTTGCCATGTACTTTCACCTTTCCTTTTCCATTGCCAAATTCGCGGCTTATGCCATCCGCATAACCAATAGCGATGGTAGCAATAGTGCTGTCTTTTTCCAACAACCCGCTTTGATTATAGCCTACGGTTTCACCCTTTTTCAATTGCCTAACCTGCGAGATGACGCTTTTTAAGATACCTGCATTCTCCAGTTTGCGTTGTTCAGTCGCATTGTTTCCTACACCATAGAGGCCGATTCCAAGCCTTACCATATCAAATTGCGCTTCCGGGTATCGTGCTATGCCGGCGGAGTTTAGTATATGTCGCATAACAGGGTAGGGGAGTGCTGCTATCATTTTATCGCTCCACTTTTTAAATTTTTCTATTTGCGATAAGGTATAGTCTTTGTGCTTATCAGAGCCACTTGCAGCCAGGTGCGAAAAAATAGATTTTACTTGTAGTGTGGAAGTTTCAGCCAATACGGAAATTAGTTCCTCTATATTTTCATCGCCAAAGCCAAGTCGGTGCATGCCAGTATCTAACTTAATATGGATGGGAAGCTTTTCATTACTGCCGCTATGTTTAACTGCTTCAGCTGCCAGTTGCAGGGTGCGGAAACTATATACTTCCGGTTCAAGCCGGTATTTTAAGAGCAGGTCATAGCTTCCCGGTTCAGGATTCATAACCATAATAGGTAATGATATACCGGCATTTCGTAATTCCACTCCTTCATCGGGATAGGCGACTGCCAGATAATCAGCGCGATGAAACTGCAACGAATTTGCAATTTCAAAACTTCCACTTCCGTATGAGAATGCTTTTACCATAGCCATTATTTTGGTAGATGGTTTTAGCAGAGAGCGGTAATACGCCAGGTTATGAGCAATGGCAGCAAGATTGATAAGCATTACCGTTTCATGCGCCTTTTCCTGCAATGCTCTGCTTATTTTCTCAAATTCAAAACTTCTGGCGCCTTTTAGTAATATGGCCTCATCACGAAAATTAAATTCATTGATATGATTTAAGAGATCGGATGTAGTAGCAAAAAATGTTTTTTCTGTATTAAACAATCCTGCATTTCTTGAAATAGCTTCACCAATGCCGATGAGTCTTGTAGGTGGTTTTGCCCGCAAGATACTGGCTATATATTCGTAGAGTTCTTGTTCTGCTATTCCGCTTTGAGTAATATCTGATAATACGATGGTTTTGCGTGTGTGTTGCTCTTGCCTATGCAGAAAGTTTAGCGCTACCGATAATGAATTTATATCTGAATTATAGGAATCATTAATAAGGGTACAATTATTCATTCCTTTCAACATCTCCATACGCATGGCCACAGGTTGCAAATTGCTCATGCGCTCGGCGATCGTCGTATTTTCATATCCTGCGAATAGCATATAAGCCCAGCAGTTCATCGCATTTTCAATGGAAGCATCATCTATAAATGGAATAGTAATGCTTATTTCAGTTCCATTAAACAGGGCTCTGATAGTGGTATTCCCCTTGCCCTGCGTAATATTTTTAATCTGAATATCTGCGGGTGTTTTTGCCGACCACGTAAAAAAACGCATTCCTGCATAAGTGGAATTGTATTTAAGGGCATGGTCAATGTTTTTGTAGTCGCGGCAATAGATAAGCATCTTCACATGCTTAAAGAGTTTCATCTTTTCTTCTACCTTTTCTTGTGTATGCTTAAAGTTGGCCCCATGCGCTTCTCCAATATTGGTAAAGATTCCAACACTAGGAGAGATAATGCTTTCGAGCTTTTCCATTTCTCCCGGTTGTGATATTCCCGCTTCAAATATTCCCAACACATTGGTTTTATCTATCTGCCACACAGATAGCGGTACACCTACCTGTGAGTTATAACTCAAAGGGCTTTTTACAATATTTTTATCCGGCGAAAGCAATTGGTAGAGCCATTCTTTTACGATTGTTTTTCCATTGCTTCCAGTAATGGCTATAACAGGAATATCAAACTGCTTGCGATGCCATGTAGCCAGTTGTTGCAGGGCAGCGAGGGTATCTTTTACTTTTATAAAAGCGGCTTCTTTATAAGTGGCAGCATCTCCAAATTCTACATTTACTAAAAATATGCGAACGCCTTTTCCATATAATTCTTTAATGAATTTATGCCCATCATTGCTTCCTGTTTTTAGGGCAATAAACATCACTCCTTCCGGGGCAGCAAGGGTGCGACTGTCAATTAATAGCTGCTTAACTGGTGTATCTTTCAACGAAGACTCACCCGTCAATTCTGCTTTAAGGACTGTAACTATTTGAGAAATACTATATGCCATGGAGGTCAAAGTTACAACTCTATACAAAACCTGTCCCATTCTACTACCTTTGTCCTAATTTAACCCGCTTTGTTAGCAAAGATTATAGATAGTCTGAATATGGCCTCCAAACTTACGCCTTATAAAGTGTGGAATGGGGGTAAGGTACTACTTAGTTATGGCGTATCGAGAGTAACTGGCAAACCCAAACATGCCGGATTACCCATCAGTATTTCGTTCGAACCTACTACATCATGCAATCTTCGTTGTCCCCAATGTCCGAGCGGGTTGAGGCAATTTACGAGGGAAACAGGGATGCTGAAAGATGATTTTTTTAAAGAAGTAATAGATGAGTTTGCGCCTCATTTGGCATATCTAACCTTTTATTTCCAGGGCGAGCCTTATCTTAATCCACAGTTTTTGGAAATGGTGAAGTATGCATCGTTGAAAAGAATTTATACGGCCACTTCTACCAATGCTCATTATCTTACTCCCGATATTGCCAAACGGACGGTTGAATCGGGCTTAGACAGGCTTATTATTTCGATTGACGGAGCCACACAGGAAACTTATTCCTCGTATAGAATTGGAGGTAAACTTGATAAAGTGCTGGAAGGGGCGAGAAACGTGGCGGAATGGAAAAAGAAACTAAAATCGAAAACACCCCATCTGATATTCCAGTTTCTGGTGGTGAAAGCCAATGAGCATGAAATACCGGAGATAAAGGCCCTTGCCAAAGAGATTGGCATAGATGAGGTACGACTTAAAACCGTGCAGATATATGATCATGAAAATGGCAGTCCTTTAATTCCGGAACAACAGAAGTATTCACGATATAAAAAGGATTCTTCGGGAAAGTACGCCATAAAAAACAAACTCCTCAACCATTGCTGGAGGATGTGGAACTCCTGTGTTATAACATGGGATGGAAACGTGGTGCCTTGCTGTTTTGATAAAGATGCCGCCCACCCGATGGGAAATATAAAAACCCAATCTTTTAAAGAATTGTGGAACAACGATAATTACCGTAACTTTCGACAAGCGTTGTTGCATTCGCGCAAAGGCATAGATATATGCAAAAATTGCACCGAAGGAACGAAAGTATGGGGATAAAATTATTGCTCAATGGCCGATATGCTCAGGCTCTTGATGCTGGCAGTTACATGGGTATTAGATGACGCTAAGGCTAGATCGATCCAATAAGTTGTGCCAATAGTGAGGCCAGTTACAACTGCGTTAACGGCAAAGGGTACATCTTGTACACTGTCAGTTGTCACAGTTGCTCTAATTTGAGTGCCTTGTGCTGTTCCGGTTAATGTAGTTGCATTTGCAGGAGCCGAACCCGTGCCGATGTATAATTGTACTAAACTGGAAGTAGCCTTCTTACTATTGGAAATGGTGCCCGACACGATAATTAAAACCGTACCGGAATTGGTTGGTGTGATAGAGCCTGCAAGGCCCATCATTACCGCCGTAGTACTGGTAGTACCTTTAATAGCGCTTGTGACCGTTTTTTCTGAAGAGGCTTTTGCTCTCCCAAGAATGGTATTGGCGCCGGCATTGCTGGTTCTCAGATGTTGCGAGAAAAGATGCTTGGGCGCGGCACATAAAAGAACTAAAAGAAGGTAAAGTGCGTGATAGTTTTTCATTAGTTGTATAAAAAAACCGCAAAAGCCCAGCGAGTAAAATCTTATAAAAGATATAAAAAGGCTCTTAGGTTTTCTTGAGCCAAAAGTACCCTCAATGGAAAAGGTGACGTATGACAATTCTCATACTTACGGCCGAAAAAGGTAAGAAATTATATGACTTTTATCAGGCTATTGCTCAATAGCCGATATGCTAAGGCTCTTAATGGTGGCGGTACCATTCGTATTTGATGTAGCTAAAGCTATGTCGAGCCAATAAGTAGTTCCAACCGTTAGGCCCGTTACAACTGCATTAAGGGTAAATGGTACATCTCCTGTATTGGCTGTCGGTACACTTACCGTTAATTCGGTTCCCTGGGCTGTTCCTGTAATGGCAGCTGCATTTGCAGGAGCTGTGCCGGTACCTGTATATATTTGCATTAAATCGTTATCGGCAGCATGGGTTGTATTTGCGTAGCCGGATATAATAATTAAATAAGTGCCTGAACTGGTAGGTGAAAGGGTGGCAGATGCCCCAAGCCCCATCATTTTTGCGGTAGTAGTGGCAACTCCTGTAGGATTTGTAGGGCTTGCCTGGTAGGTATCTTTATTACCAATGTATCCTGTAAAAACCCATTTGGAGCCATCCCACAAATAGCATCCTGTACCATTTCCAATAGCTGCATTTGTGTCATATACCATCATCCCAATATCAGTCTTGGCGTTATAAGTTCCTGCCATCGGAGGGCTAAAGGTTGTTAGTGAAGTTATACTTACGTGGGGAAGAATAAGTCCTAAATTTCTACTTGTATTACCTGAGTTAAGGTCAAGGATAGCATTGGTGCTCGGGGTAGTGCCGCTGGTATTAATTCCCACGTTTTGAGCAGAGGCTGAAAAAACAGCTCCGCATAAGAGCACAAGAAACATGAATTTGGTAAGGGTATGTGTCATATTGTTGGATTTGGTAATCCGGAAGTGTGTGGTACTTTAATTACGATAAGGCCAACTATCTGGTATAAGATACTTTACCGTATGCAAAGATATAAAAAAAGTAACTACCTGAATATGATTTACATCAATTTATTGTTCAACAGCAGAAATGGTGATATTTGACACACTGGCTGTTCCACTGGTTGCTGAGGAAGCAACACCCAAGTCAATCCAATAAGCAGTGCCGACAGTTAACCCTGTTGCAAGGGCTGTAACACAAAATGGTTCTTCGGCACTGGTAGCTTCAATAGAAGCAGTTTGTTGTGTGCCTCTTGCCGTTCCGGTAATTGCTACACCATTAGTGGGAGCAGTACCCGTACCGGTATATAGCTGCACTAGTGACTTATTAGTATTTTTACTATTTGAAATGGTGCCCGATATTATTAACAAAACTGTCCCTGACTTATTGGGTGTAATAGAGCCTGCAAGCCCCATCATTTTGGCTGTAGTGCTTGTGGTGCCTGTAATAGCGCTTGTAATAGTGTTCGAATAGGAGGCCGGGGCTCCGTCAGTGAATACCCATTCCCCTCCGTCCCAAATATAACAGCCAGCACCATTACCAATTGCGGCATTGGTGTTATACACAACCATACCCGTGTCGCTGGTAGTATTGGTATTTGCTATGGGCGGATTGAAAGTTGTAAGAGAAGTTAGTTTGACATGAGGAATAATAAAGCCCAAATTCCTGCTGGTGTTACCTGTATTCAAATCAAGAATAGCATTGGTGCTTGGGGTAGCCCCAGTGGTATTAATACCAACGTTTTGCGAGAAACTGCTGAGCGGTATCCCCAATAAGAGAATCAAAAGCACGCATTGAATGTGGTTTCGCATTTTTTCTAATAAATTTGGTTCGAAAGCCCAATAAGATAAAATTACGGGTAGAAAATAACAGGTTCTTAGAACTTTCGGGGGCAAATATATAAAATAACAAGAACAAAATAAAAATCAGGAAATAATTTGGAATACCGGGTGATAGAGTAAATATAGATGTATGTACTTATTTTCCTTAGATTTGTTCTTCTAAAAATAATTCTCATGCTCGGAATCATCGTTCTACTCCACTCCCTGCTACGCTGGGTATTGTGTATACTATTATTAGCGACTATCATTAAGTCGATAAATGGCGTAGTTACCAAACGTGCATTCGCTAATTCCGATAATAAAATCAGTCTTTTTTTAATGATATCGGCACACACCCAATTGGTGGTGGGTATTTTACTTTATTTTATAAGCCCTATGGTGATGTTTGGTAATATGAAGGATTCTCAAATCCGTTTTTTCACTGTTGAGCATTCTACCCTGATGATTATTGCGATTGTTTTTATCACACTGGCGCGTATTCGCAGCAAAAAAGCCGCTACTGATGCAGCTAAATTCAGAATGCTGATGATTTTCTCGCTTATTGCATTAGTTATAATCTTACTGGCCGTTCCGTGGCCATTCAGCCCCATTGCCCGTCCGTGGTTTTAAAAAATCCTATTGTTACATTTGGTAAATGATTGAACGTATTCAGAAAAAAGAACAAGCAGTTCTTGTAGGTATTTCGCATAGGGAACAATCAAGAGAACAGATGTTAGAATACCTGGAAGAATTAAAACTTCTTTGTTATTCTTCAGGCGCCGTACCTGTTAAAGTTTTCACCCAAAATATACATGTGTACGACCCTGCTACCCTTATTGGAAAAGGGAAAGTAGCGGAAATAAAAACATATATTGAGGAGCACCCGGATATAGATATGATTATTTTCGACGAAGAGCTAAGCCCTTCGCAACAACGCAACCTGGAAAGAGAAACCAAGCGGAAAATAATGGACAGAACAGGCCTTATACTGGATATTTTTGCCGGAAGGGCTCAGACCGCTTATGCTAAAACCCAGGTAGAACTTGCACAATACGAATACCTGCTTCCGCGTCTTGCCGGTATGTGGACACACTTGGAAAAGCAACGGGGTGGCATTGGTATGAGAGGTCCGGGTGAAAGTGAAATTGAAACAGATCGTCGCAGGGCCAGAAACCGCATAGCCCTTTTGAAAGAGAGGCTTGTCGAAATTGACAAGCAAATGAATTCGCAACGCAAAAATAGAGGGCAGTTCATCCGGGTTTCACTGGTAGGATACACCAACGCAGGTAAATCAACCCTGATGAATTTGATCAGCAAATCGGATGTATATGCTGAAGATACTTTGTTCGCTACCTTAGATACCACGGTACGGAAAATAACCTTTGAGACTACTCCCTTCTTATTATCCGATACAGTAGGGTTCATCCGTAAGCTGCCAACCTTTTTGGTGGAAGCTTTTAAATCAACCCTTGATGAAGTGAGGGAAGCAGATATTCTAATGCACGTAGTAGATGTTTCGCATCCTTCGTTTGAAGACCATATCAATTCGGTAAATCAAACCCTCACCGAATTAAAGGCGATTGACAAACCAATGATATTGGTATTTAACAAAACCGATTTATACCGTATAGCCGATGATGATGGCTATTTGCATAAGGTATCGTTGGAGGACATGAAAAAATCGTGGATTGCTAAAATGCACCCTCACAGTGTTTTTATTTCGGCTGTGGGCAGAACCAATATAGAGGAACTGCGGGAGATAATGCTGAAACTCATTAAAGCTCAATACAAGGTCAGGTACCCCTATAATACTTACGCTTAATAGCAAATGCTAAGGTTACCTGTAAAAAGTGTATTTTTGAAATATGAAGATAGATTCTAAAACAGTAGATAAGCTGGCAGACCTTGCCAAGTTAGAGTTTGATGAAGAAGGCAAAAAAGAAATTGCCAAAGACCTGAACCGTATTGTTGAATTTGTAGAAAAACTGAGTGAACTGGATACATCGCAGGTTGAGCCGCTTATTTATATGAGCGAGGATACCAATGTTATGCGTAACGATGAGGTTGAGCAGGTAATAACACAGCAGGAAGCCCTGAAGAACGTACCCGTTAAAGATTCCGACTATATCAAAGTACCAAAAGTTATTGATAAAAAATAATCCGGACCTTTTACTAATCATTAAATCTTCTCCCCATGAAAAAGTTTATTATCGGTTCCCTGGTAGGAACACTGCTTATGTTTGTTTGGTCATTTCTCTCCTGGGCAGTACTTCCCGTGCATGTACATTCATTTAACTATACGCCAAAACAGGATTCTGTTATGAAAATGCTGGACATGGCGCTGCCTGCCTCGGGTGCATATATGTTGCCCAATGTGGATAACCGAAATGTGGAATCAGTTAATTCAGCATACATGAAGGCAATGGACCAAAACGAAAAAGATATGATTGGCAAATCAAATGCCATAATATTCTATACTAAGCAAACGCCAGCCATGGACCCTATGCAAATAGTAAAAGGATTACTTATTGATTTATTTGCTGTGATGGGAGCCGCTATTATTCTCGCATTAGCAGAAGATAAATTGCGCACTTTTTTCATGCGCTTTTGGATAGTTCTGCTCATAGGTTTTATTGTTGCTTTGAATTCATATATGCTCGATTTAAACTGGATGGGTTTTCCCTGGCATTTTATTAAACGTGAGTTAGTGGATGTCTTTATGGAATGGGGATTAGTAGGCCTATGGCTTGCCTGGTATTTAAAACCTGCAAAGGCATAAATTGCGTATAAAGATAAAGCACTAATGAGCCACTACGATTGGACAAAATTTAGCTTGAGGGTAGATGTAAAAGCTACCCCACTTGCTGTGTATAATGCCTGCGCCACGCAAGCCAATTTAGAAAGCTGGTTTCTGCGGAAAGCAATCTTCACTACACCTGATGGTAAAATGCGGGAAGCGGATGCTCCTATTCAGCCAGGTGATACCTATGTGTGGAAATGGCATGGCTATGAAGACAGTATGCAGGAAAAAGGCAAGGTTCTTGACCTGAATGGGAAGGACCTTTTTAAATTCACTTTTGCCGGAAATTGTGAGGTGACCATTACCTGCAAATTGCTGGAAGGAAGAACCATCATGGAATTAGTGCAGGAGAAAATCCCTACGGATGAAAACTCCAAAGTGCTGATACATATAGGATGCATGAAAGGTTGGACCTTTTATCTCGCAAACCTGAAATCGGTTATGGAAGGCGGCCTCGATCTGCGAAACCGGAATGTGAATATTAAGAACGTAGTAACTGCATAACGCTATGTCATTGGATGAGGATGCCCCATTGAAAAATGAGTTGGTAGAAAATGAAGATTTCTACTACAACGAACAGGGATATAAAGTTTTTACCGAAAAATATCATTTAAAAAGGGGCTATTGCTGCCAGAATGGTT
>Ga0207038_10002_pt1 | contig 65180 bp, 61 predicted proteins | sample Alteio_BWMinCont_76_FD_153285 | JGI IMG/M metagenome (GOLD analysis project Ga0207038, IMG submission 153285) | Enriched cells from forest soil in Barre Woods Harvard Forest LTER site, Petersham, Massachusetts, United States -... | ecosystem: Environmental > Terrestrial > Soil > Temperate forest >...
AATTAAAACATTTTATGCTGCAATAATTGCTTTTTTTATGAAATTGGTTCACTATCAAGCCATCTTAACAAAGAGATCCAGGTAATACACAGATATACACAAGGTTTGACTATGCATTGGATTTATAGAGTCGCATTAGATCATCAAAAATCCCGATAACAATTAAAACAATGCCAGGCCGAGCGGAAATAACAAGGCACCCAAAAAAACAGGGTCAGCAGCACACTGGGTAAATGAAACTTTACTATTGTTGCCTGCCCATACCTTACGTTGTTTGACCCACAATGCGGGCATTCAGTGATAATATTATTGATTTCACTATCGATTTTAAAATAGTCCTGGTCAGGCAGGGTGCTTTTGGTTGCCAAAACTTTATAGCACTTATCCAAATCGTTTTCAAATATTTTTATTTTAACGCCGCCTAATAACTGGTTATAATATGGTTTTGCACAAAGCATACCGTCGTCGGCAATAAAACAGGATATACCATTGGCCAGCAGCCTTGTACAAATGATTTGCGCCAGCATAGGCTCATAATAGGATTCGAAGGTTATTATCCTATCGTTAATGTTGGTCATAAAAATTAAAACATTTTTTACTAAGATACTTGGTTTTTGTGTAATTTGGGTGATATGAACCGCATCGACAGAGTTTCGGCTATTTTAATTCAATTACAATCGCGCAGGGTGGTGAAAGCCAGTGATATTGCCGAGCGTTTTAATATTAGTTTGCGCACCGTTTACCGTGATGTGAAAACGCTTGAAGAAGCCGGTATACCCATTATCGGCGAGGCCGGTGTTGGCTATTCAATTATGGATGGGTATCGTTTGCCCCCGGTAATGTTTACCCGCGAAGAAGCCACGGCTTTTTTAACTGCCGAAAAATTTGTTGAAACGTTGACCGATGCCTCGACTATGGAGCACCATAAATCGGCCATGTATAAAATAAGGGCGATATTAAAAACGGCCGAAAAAAATCTGCTGGAAGACATAGACAGCAAGATAGAAGTATTAAGAAACCATGCTCAGTTGCAGGTTGACAATAAAGACCATATACAAACGCTGTTAAATAATATTGCCCACAAAAAGGTTTTAACCATTGATTACTTTGCCAACCATAGCCAGGAACATACAAAACGGGATATTGAGCCTATCGGTATTTTTTTTAAGGATGGCTACTGGCACGTCATAGCTTTTTGCCGCATGCGGAATGATTACCGCGATTTCAGGGTCGACCGAATCAATTGTATTAAGGCAACTGATAAAATATTTGACAGCAAACACCCTACCTTAAAAGCCTATATTGCTCAAACTGCCAAAGAGCAGGAGCTTGACATGGTGGTGATAAGCGTTGACAAGAAAATTTCCGGACGCCTTGACGGACAGAAATATTATAGCGGCTTTATATCCGAAAAAACGGTTGGCAACCAGGTTGAAATGACTTTCCTCACATCCTCGTTAGAGGGTTTTGCCCGCTGGTTTATGTTTTTTGGCGATTGTGCCGAAATCATCAGTCCGGATAGCTTGAAAGAACGGGTTTGGAACCTGGCTTCTGCCATCGTCCAAAAAAACCTTCAATTGTCAAACTCCTACTGACATAGGGTTGTCATTTTCATGTTCTTAATTTGTGGAAACAATGATTGGTTGATTGGGTTGAATAAGTGAGTGGTTTATTAAGTTAACGAAGCCCTAACTATTCACTTAATCAACCCAATCAACTTAATCAACCAATTAATATGAGCACACTAACATCAAAAACAACAATCAATTTCAATGCACCTATTGAAAAAGTTTGGCAGGGCATTACCGATCCGGCCATAGTAAAACAATACTTTTTTGGCACAAATTTAAAGTCGGACTGGAAGGTTGGCAGCCGTATTACCTTTAGTGGCGAATGGGAGGGGCATAAATATGTAGATGGCGGCACCATACTGGAGATTGATCCCCCAAGATTATTGAAGTACAGTTATTGGAGCAGCATGTCGGGGACGGAAGATAAGCCTGAAAATTATAACAACATCACCTCGGAGCTTAGTGAAAACGACGGCGTTACCACATTGGTTATTACACAGGGAGGTGTTAAGAACCGGGAAGCGGCTGAGCATTCTGAACATAACTGGCAATCTGTTTTTGAAGGATTGAAAAAAATACTTGCCGAAAACAATTAAATTGGTCACAAAAAAATAATACTTATCCTATAAAAAGTTAGGTATTTTTATGGCATGTATTTTATATCAGTAACCCGGTTGCGTGTTAGGTCGGTAAGGTTCTTACCTCAGTTTATCCTGGCGAATGAAGCGTCCATTAAGTCAATTAAAAAGATCGCTGGTTTTATATCAGGCAAAGAACTGATCGACAAAGGGCTAACTTTCTGGACGGTGACCTTATGGGAGTCGGACCAGGCGATGAAATATTTCAGGAACAATGACCCTCATAAATCCGCCATGCGTAAATTACCGGATTGGTGTAATGAAGGGGCTTATGTACACTGGACACCGGAGGATGAGGTTATCCCTGGCTGGGATATTTTGTATAAAAAGTTGATGACGGAGGGCAAGCTTACAAAAATAAAGCACCCATCGGCGCAGCAAGAGGGCATGAACTATCCTGAAATTTTATGGATAAAAACAGAACGGCCTTTTAAATCTGCACTAAAATAGATGTGAATTGTTTGTTAATAGATTTATATAGCAAACGGGGTAAAAGCATTTTATATCGCGATATAACCAAGTTATGATAGTCAAAACACAAACAATTGAACAACCGGAGTTTTATCTTGCGGGCATAACGGTACGCACAACAAACCAGAACGGACAATCGCAAAAGGATATTGGTGAATTGTGGGGGCGTGTCATGAACGGCAATTTGTTAAGTAAAATAGAAGGGAAGATATCAACTGATACTTATTGCGTTTACACGGATTATGAAACAGATTATACCGGCGCTTATACAACCTTAATTGGCTGTAAGGTAAACTCACTGGACAATATATCCGAAGGGTTTAGAGGGTTGACCATCCCGGCAGGTAAATACAAGGTGTATGATTTGGAAGGTAAATTTCCTGAAAAAGTGCACAAGGCCTGGGTGGAGATTTGGAACAGTGGGATTGAAAGGGCCTATACTGCCGATTATGATCTTTACGTTGCCGGGGCTAAAAGCTTTGAAGAAACTGAGGTGAAGATATATTTGGCGGTGAAATAATGGCGTTCCCTTTATAGCGATGGGTTTCAAACCCATCGCTATAAAATGAATTATCGCACAAAACCCAATCGCTTCCCTGTCTTCCCTTCAATCAACTTATCACCCTCCCACACAACATTGCCTGATACGATGGTGCAGGCAATTTTTGATTTAAAAGTAGCACCCTCAAACGGGCTCCATTTGCATTTGTACAGGATGTTTTCTTTATCAACCGTCCACGGTTGGTTTAGGTTAACCAGCACAAGGTCGGCGTAATAACCTTCGCGGATAAAGCCGCGGGTTTCAATTTGAAAACAGGTGGCTACGTTATGCGCCATTTTTTCGGCAATTTGTTCAAGTGTTATTTTGCCCCGGTGGTATAATTCAAGCATTGCAGGCAGGGCATGTTGTACCAATGGGCCGCCGGATGGGGCCTGCAGATATGGTAGTGATTTTTCTTCCAAAGTATGCGGTGCATGGTCGGTTGCTATCACATCTATCCGGCCATTTAAAACAGCTTTTAAAATAGCATCCCTGTCGCGTTCTGTTTTTACGGCAGGGTTCCATTTGATCAGGTTGCCCTTCGTTTCGTAATCCTTATCGGTAAACCAAAGGTGGTGGATGCAGGCCTCGGCTGTTATGCGTTTATCTTTTAGCGGGATAGTATTGTCGAAAAGATAGGTTTCCTTTTCAGTAGATATATGCAAAATATGCAGCCTTGTATTATGTTTTTTGGCAAGATCGACCGCCATTGATGACGACAGGTAGCAAGCTTCTTCGCTACGTATCTTTGGATGCAGCCTTACGGGAATATTTTCGCCAAGCAACTGTTTGTAATGTTCCAGGTTGCTTTTAATAGTTGCTTCATCCTCGCAATGGGTAGCCACCAGCATAGGCGATTGGGCAAAAATATTTTCGAGCGTATTGGGATTATCCACCAGCATATTCCCGGTTGACGATCCCATAAAAACCTTTATGCCGCAAACATTTGCAGTATCGGTGCGCAATACCTCCTCAATGTTGTCATTGGAGGCGCCCATATAAAACGAATAGTTTGCCAGCGATGTTTTGGAGGCTATTTGATATTTATCTTCAAGCAATTGCTGTGTTAAAGTATTGGGGACAGTGTTTGGCATCTCCATAAATGAGGTGATGCCGCCTGCCACCGCCGCACGCGACTCAGTATAAATATTGGCTTTATGTGTTAATCCCGGCTCGCGGAAATGTACCTGGTCATCAATACAGCCGGGGAAAAGGTACAGGTCTTCGGCGTTGATCTCCCGGTCAGCTTTTACATCAATTTGTTTATCTATCCGGTTTATCAAGCCATCTTTTACCAAAACGTCGGCAACAAATTGCTGGTTTTCATTTACTATAGTGGCGGATTTGATTAAAGTAGATGACATTTTTTATTTCGGATTTCGGGTGTTCGATTTCGGATTTATTTTTTGGCAAATTTAGAATATATATTTGAAGCTATATTATCGACATTGGGATATCAATTATTTTGTCATAGAGATTGTGTTTGACCATATTAGATTTATAATTTGATCACTTAGTTCATGTTTCAAAAAATACGTATGGTAATATTCAAAATCTTTTTTCTTGATAACTCTTTGCAGTATCACTCCTATTTTGAATGTTTTGTTAAAAGGTATTGATACCTCATCTCTGAAAATAATGCTTAATTCTACTTTAGCACTTTGGTGGGGTAAAATCGTGTAGTACATTATAAAATCGTGATCAATAACCTGATCAAAACATGGGGATAAATCTGACGGTTTAACAAAAATATTGTTTTTGTCAAAACGCCAAATGCTCGAACTGGTAGTCCAGTCAATATATTTTAATGTATCATTTGAATTATTTTTCAAAATCGCAGTTAAATTATAGATAGTTTGCGGTGGGTCACACTTTGCTTTTACTAGTTTTCCGGTTGTTATAGTTAAAGTATAAGCTTTCTTACTGGCCATAGTCAACACATTTAATTTAAGTTGCTGACCAGTATCACTGGCGCATACTAAAGTGGTGCCTTTTACCATGTTCCCGATACATAAAAATCCTGGTAACAAGATAATACATGCCAGTGCCGATAGCCGCGATGACTTAAGTAAGCGATACATATCTGCTAAGTTAAACATAATCTGATATTCACAGCGAGTTGCGTGTGTCGTTGAACCATTCCCCAACATTTCAGCAAATAAACTCTTCTAATCCCGCTGATTTTTAACAAATTTGCACGATCATTTTAAGAGGATTTGGAAACGTATATACAAGAGGCACTGTTCATTCTATTTCAGTTTTGTTTTATAGTTCAATTGTACTTTCTTGTAAATAACCAAAGCAAGCTAACCCCTTACACGCCCCCCGATGACCTGCCCGCAGTTCGTATCCCAATTTCAGTAATTATAAGCGCACGCAACGAGGCAAAAAATTTAACCGAAAACCTGCCATCAATTTTGCAGCAAAATTATCCTGATTTTGAGGTGGTTGTGATAAATGATTGTTCGTATGATAAATCTGAGATCGTATTAGAGGAGCTTAAGGCAACTTATCCCGAACTAAAAATTGTAACCATAACCGAGCATGACCGTTTTAAAACCGGCAAAAAGTTTGCCCTTACCCTGGGCATAAAAGCGTCAAAAAACGAACACCTTTTATTTACTGATGCCGATTGTAAACCTGCTTCGGACGATTGGATTACCCGTATGGCTGCAAATTTTACCGGGGAAACTCAAATAGTGTTGGGGTATTCACCTTATAACCGGACGGGCAATTTTTTAAACCCTTTTGTGCGGTACGAAACTATAAAAACGGGAATAAATTACTTATCGGCAGCTTTGATTGGCGACCCGTATATGGGCATTGGCCGTAACCTGGCCTATACAAAATCTTTGTTTTTTAGCGCGAAGGGGTTTGCCGCACATATGCACGTTTTATCGGGCGACGATGATCTTTTTGTAAACCAAAACGCCACGGCCGATAATACAGCCATAGAGATACACCCCGATTCCTTTATTTATACCGATGCCAAAACTACGTTTAGCGGTTGGTACAGGCAAAAAAAGCGCCATTTTGGTGTTGGAAAAATATATAAAGCCAGGCATAGGCGTATGTTAAGTCTTGATGCAGCAAGCGGTTTCCTGTTCTATATTTTATTAACATTGTGTTTAGTTTTCAACTTTGAACCCTTGTTAGCGCTGGGTTTGTTTAGTTTTAGGTTGATTTTTCAATTGATTATATACAGCAAGCTGTTTAAGCGCTTAAACGGGAAAGATTTGTTATGGTATTTGCCGATATTCGATATGATTTATTATATTTATTTAAATATTTTTGGACTAACCGGCGCCTTTATTAAAACAACTAAATGGAAATAAATTCGAATTTTACCGAAAACGCAAAGAACGATTTCCACCTTGTGGTTAAAGCCCGTGAAGGCAGTCAAAAGGCATACGCCGACCTGATGCACAGGTACAAGGATTCCATTTACTTTATGGTGCTTAAGATGGTGAACAACAAAGAGGACGCCATGGACCTTACCGTTGAAACCTTCGCCAAAGCATTTGAAAAACTTGAAAAATACCAGCCCGAATACGCTTTCAGTACCTGGCTGTTCAGGGTTGCCACCAATAATTGTATCGATTTTATCAGGAAAAAGAAACTGAACACCATGTCGATCCACGGCATGATGGATGAGGACGGTGAAGAAAAGCAATTGCAGATAAAGGCCGATGTTTTAAACCCCGAAGAAACATCCATCAAAAAGCAACAGACCCAGGAACTAAAATTACTGATAGAAAGCCTGCCCCCGCGTTACCGCAACCTGATCACCCTGCGTTATTTTGACGAATTATCATACGAGGAAATAGCCCAGCAACTCGATTTACCATTGGGAACGGTTAAGGCGCAATTGTTCAGGGCGAGGTACCTGCTTGGTAATATCATCAACCGGTTTAACAGGGATGACATCTAACCCGATCGAAAAATATTTCCCATCACTTACTGCTCGGCAAATACAGCAATTTAACAGCCTGCCCGGGTTATACGAGTTCTGGAACAACCAAATCAACGTAATATCCCGCAAGGATATTGAACAGCTTTTTGAGCGACACGTGCTGCATTCATTGGGCATAGCAAAAGTTATCAGCTTTTTGCCCGGCGAAAAAGTTTTGGATGTAGGCACCGGCGGGGGTTTCCCCGGTATCCCATTGGCAATATTATTCCCGAACACCCAGTTTCATCTTGTAGATTCCATCGGCAAAAAAATTAAAGTCGTTCAGGAAGTAGCAAAGGCATTAGGTTTAAAAAATATTACCGCCACGCACCAGCGCGCCGAGGAAATTACTGATAACTTTGATTTTGTGATATCGAGGGCGGTAACAAGGCTGAAAGAATTTTACCCCTGGGTGAAAGGAAAGTTTAATGCACAATCGAAAAACGTTATGCCTAACGGCATCCTCTATTTAAAAGGCGGCGACCTTGCCGATGAAATTAAAGAATCAGGCTTAAAAGTAAAGCAATACTACCTCAAGGACTATTTTGAAGAAGAGTTTTTTGAAACTAAGCAGGTGGTTTATATTGCTTGTTGATTTAAAAAGGGAATTGCAAAACAAAAAATTGCCGGAGCGGGTTTAACCGTTCGGCAAGTAATGTAGATATTGAAGAATTATTTAGTTGGTAAATAACCAACAACAACTGTTTCGCCAATAAATTGGGGGTCGGTTTGCATCTCGCTGCTCATTCCTTTAGGGGAGTCTAAACCATATATATAAAACATTACAGCAATTTTATAGGTGCCGGGCTTTTCGTTAATTGTTTGCGGGTAAGACTTAAATGCATTTATTACTTCTTCACCACACCCGTTACCCATACCTTTCACCAAAACGATATTGGTAATCTTGTGGTTATCGTCCAAATCAAATTGCGCAATAATATTCCCGGTTATTTTACTTTCTAAAGCTTGTTTTGGGTATTTGACAGCTTTTCTAAAATACTCGCTAAATGGTTCAAATTCATTTTTCATTACAATAGGCGGTGGTAATTTTGCATATGATTTCTGCATACCAATGGTCATTACCGGCGGCGGCGGCGGGGGCATTTTTTGCGAAGGAATAGCCGCACTAACTGGCGCTGCTGCAACAGGAGGCGTAAAAGCTTTTACGCTTGAGGGCCCGTGAGGTTTTATCGGCTGCACAGGCGCGGTTGCGCCAATGGCCGGTATAGCTACCGGCGGTGGTGGCGGCAATTTGGGATATATTGGTAAAGTAGGGAAAGTATAGCCATATTTAATGCGCAGCATCTTTATTTCTGCGGGGCTTACCTTGTTTTTCCAGTACTCTTTTTGTATGTTTTTTGAGTCCTCTATAATCACCCTTAAATAACTTTTTCCGTTGACCATATAGGCGGATTCCGCATATTTATAACCCTTTTTTGTTGTCAAGCTAAAGGGAGAGGATAACTTGAACTTAACCCCATTTTTTAAAGCAGGCGGTGCGGGTGGCGGGGGCGGTAGTATTGATGTCGTGTCGACTTTTCTTGGCGCAATGTCCACCCAGCCGTAAGTTTTACTAAACCCTAATGTAGAAGCACAAAGCAGCCCGGCACAAAGTGGCAGGGCTATAAGGTACTTTAGCCTGGCTAAACTACCTGAACGTTTTTGGTTAAGCATAATAATTCTCTTTTTTAATAGGTTATAATTGAAAAATGAATGTGTTATAGATGAGCCGCTCAGGCCGTAAGCATTGTTGACTAAAAAAGCAGAATAAGTAATCGTATCGACATCAGCTACTGCTGTTTTTTCGTCGGCAATATATTCATGGACAGTCTTAAGGCTGTTTTGCAAAAGGTAAATAAGCGGGTTAAACCAGCTGATGATCTTGAATAGTTCGAGTACAATAATATCAACAGAATGTTTTTGACGAATATGTACGAGCTCATGCCTGATAATCGTTTCTTTTTCGGATACACTTGAACCAATAAATAGGTAATTAAAAAAAGAAAAGGCCGTGTTTGATCCGTTGATGTAGATCAGCTTATAATTATCCTGAAAAGAAACGGGCTTTGTACGGGTAAGTTTTATTAACTGGTATAGCTTTATGACTAAAACGAACATAAAAACGGTAACTCCCAAAAGGTAAAAATACAACAAGCCATCCTGCATGCTAAAGTGGGTAATAGGCGGGGTTATTTTAACAGGTGAATTATGTTGAGTTACATTAACCGGCGTTATTAACACTACAGTTTGAACCATATGAGCTGCGTGTTTTAAAATGCCAAGTTGTATTACAGGAATTGCAAAAGATATAAAGCACGCAGCAAGCAGATACGCGCGGTTAAGCATATAATAAGTTTCCCGGTTTAAAAACAGGCAATAGCACAGGTAAAATACGCCGAGATACAGGTTTGCCTCAAGGAGATATTGCAGCCAGTTCATGATTTTTTGTTTTTAAGGTTTTCAATCAATGTGGTTAGTTCGTCCAGTTCTTTCATGCCCAATTTTTTTTCATCAGCAATAAATGAAACCAGGCTTTGGTACGAATTGCTGAAATAATTTTTCATCATTTTATCGAAAGTGAATTTTTTATAATCAGCCTCGGGTACTGCGGGAAAGTAAACGTGTGAGTTTCCATACGCCTTATGATCGATAAAACCTTTCCCTTCCAACACCCTTACTACGGTTGATACGGTATTATATGCAGGTTTAGGATCAGGCATTTGATCGATGATGTCTTTTACTATGGCTTCTTTTAATTGCCATAATATTTGCATTACCTGCTCTTCGGCTTTTGTTAATTCTTTGATGTGCATAGCAAACTATTTTTATAGTTGAGTAAATGTAAAACTATTTTTATAGTTTGCAAACTATTTTTGCAGTTTTAATGAATTATTTTTTATCACACATAATTCGGTGTTCATCCGCCATGTTATTTCATCCGCATATCTACACATTAATTTATTTTCATCCGCACATTTGCATATCCGCACATTTGCACATTAATTTGCGCCATGTCACAACTTCACAAGGTAGCTTTAACTTTTGTAAAAAATATTGGCCCCACGCTGGCTAAATCATTAGTTAGTTATTTTGGCAGCGCCGAAGCTGTATTTAATGCGCCCAGGGCTAAATGGATGAAAGTGCCGGGCATTGGCGAAAAGACCGTCGCATTGATGGATATGGGCACTGCATTAAGCAAGGCAGAGGAGGAATTAAAATTTATTGAGAAGTATAATATCGACGTTATTTTTTATACGGACAGTAAATACCCCAAACGCCTAAAAAGCTGCAACGATTCACCGGTGTTGCTCTATGCCAAAGGAAACGCCGATTTTAACGCGCAGCGTATCATCAATATTGTCGGCACCCGCAATGCTACTGATTACGGCAAGCACTTATGCAGGCAATTGGTGGAAGAACTACAGCCTTACAACGTTTTAATAGTGAGCGGCCTGGCCTTGGGCATTGATGTTGCCGCGCACAAGGAATGTTTGAAGGCGAACATGCCTACCGTGGGGGTATTGGCGCATGGGCTGGACAGGATTTATCCCAGTCAAAACCGGGCTACCGCTGAGAAGATGCTGGAAAATGGCGGTTTGTTAACCGAATACCCATCAGGCACTATCCCCGACAGGGAAAACTTTCCGCAACGCAACCGTATTGTGGCCGGTATTGCCGATGCAACGATAGTCATTGAGGCCAGTATAAAAGGTGGCGCATTGATAACTGCCGAAATCGCTAACTCGTACAACCGCGATGTTTTTGCTTTTCCGGGCAGGATCGGTGATGACTATTCCGAAGGTTGTAATTTTTTGATACGCAATAACAAGGCTGCTCTGCTTACAAGCGCTGCCGACCTGGCTTATAATTTAGGGTGGGAAAGGCCCGACAGCTCAAAACCGGTCACAGAGCAATTGTTTTTACCCATTGATCTCTCCACTGAGGAACGGTTGATATTTGATATTTTACAAGAACAAAAAGCGCCGGTAGCAATAGATGATCTTACGCTGAAAACCAATATGCCAACAAGCCTGCTGGCCATGAGCCTGTTAAATATGGAAATGCAGGGTTTTATACGCTCATTGCCGGGGAAAACCTATTCGTTGGTGCGGTAAGCCCCCTCTAAACGGTGAAACCCTCATGAACGCCTTAAAAAAAATGTGAATAATCTCCTCCGACTATGGGCGGAGAGACTTTTTATTTTCCTTTTTCCTAATCTCTAATCTCCAGTCTCTAATCACTTTACCGGAGGCAAAGTGGCAGTCACCTTACCGCAGGTGGTCATCATTTTATCGTTATAGTATGGGTTTTTAATAGCGGACGATTCGCTTAGCCAGTAGGCCTTTTTCATCGGGCAATACTCCATATAAATGGTAGCAGTGTTCATTTTAAGGCCTTTTAAAACTTCGTAAAGGTTTTTTGACAGGCTGGCAAAATGCTCGCGCTGGTGATCAACTGTTGTTGTTTCGCTGATATGCCTGCTGTCATATTTTAATTTATCTGCATAGCTGTTAAAAAGCTTTTGCTGGTCGGCAGTTAAGCCCTTGGCAGGATCGGCAGACAAGGCATCAAAAAGTTCTTTAGCTTTATTCTCGGCAACTGTACCATTGCCTATGGCAAGGGCATTTTTTACACCCAAATAGGCATCTGTAATTTTATCTATGCTTGCTGATTTTTGTGCGGATGTCCATAAAGCAGGTATTGTTAGCGCCAATATTAATGACAGTGTCCTTAAAGTCTTCATGAGAATTGTTTTTCCAAATTTAGAAAAATTTCAGACTTACGAGGTTTTTAAAACTAAGTCTCACAATAATTCCCTAAGCTCTACCACCTACTTGTCAAACCCTGCGTCCTCACCAATTTTGCTATTCGCTTTATCCAAATTCCAGCCGCTCACTAAAATATAAGGTGTGCCCTCGCCTGAATACCTGTTTTCATAGCTACAGTCAATAACACGTGTTTCGCCTGGTGCTAACAGCAAATAGTTGTCCTCAAAAATTACCGGTAAAATATCATCACCGCCTTTTTCCTTTAACGCCCGCAGGTGGACAAAAAAGGCTACCGATTTGCCGGTATTGGTCACAGTTATTTTTTGCGTGGTACTGCCATCGGTTTTTGTTGTGGTGTGATGGATTGATAACGTTGTTGCAGGCAAATTTTTCAGTGCGCTATAATCGGTAAACGATTTTTGCGGGGTATAATACCATGTCGATTTCTTCCAGTTAAGCTCATCCGGTTTTGCCGACAGCCAATACCAGTTAATGCTTTTTACTGCGCCGGCAGCATTTTTTAATTCCAAGCGAAGAAAATAAACATCTGATAGGCCATCTATCTGCGGCAACGCAAAACATTCTTTTATGCCATCTTCAGCAACATCTGTGGTTATTTCTTTATTGAATTTTTGCGTACCATCAGCATTATAGACGGTTGCTTCCACCTTTAGTCCGGTAAATGTTTGCAAATAAGAATTAATGATGTTTACACTGTTTGATTTGTACGAATACATCACATGCAGCGGCTCCATCGATTTTTTCATGCCGAAATAGGTGCCCGCGGGGTACAAATAATAATCGTAGGTATGCCATATAAGGCTTGGCCAGGCGTTGGCAAGCATCCACTGTACTACGCCTGTTGCATTAGCATATTTTTTTAAGCCATAAGCTTCCATCATGGCCCGGTTGCCTTCGTAATTTTGCGCCTGCGCTTCGGTAAGGTACTGGCTCATATTTGCCGGTGTGCCATACCGGGCATAAAGTGCGGTATCAAAAATTTTAGTATTGCCAAACTGCCCTGTACCGCAATGATAAAGCCAGTCGGCGCTTTTGTTTGATAGGGAGTCTTTTGGAATAAACTTAATAAGGCTTTCGTAAGGCGGGATAGATGGCCCCGGCGAAATTTCGGTGGCGAAGCTCCATGCGCCGCCGTATTTACCGGTATCGGCTTCCCAATAAGCGGGCGGTACCCAATCATATGGCCCTGCCATTTTTACGCCCGTGCTACCTGAAACTTTTGATATGTTTAGGGCTGCGCTGCCCGCGGTGGGATTTGGCCATTTAAGGTCGGCCTCGATGGCCAGCCAATCTGCTTCAACGGTTTTGTCCCTCGGTACCATATCGCTGCCATTTAGCCAAACCAGCATAGATGGCTTGTTGCGCAGCCAGTACATCACGCTGCTGTCTGATGACATGGCGATACTTCTTTTGGCCACATCCCACTTTTCGGGGTATTGCCATGCGCCGCAGCACATCCAGCCGCTCATCACCAATAAGCCTTCTTTATCGCAGAGGTCATAAAAGCCATCATCTTCCAGTTTGCCTTCTGAGCGTACGATATTCATGTTCATATCGCGCACGAGCTTAAGTTCCTGCTCTTCGCGCAGTTTTGAACGGCGCTCAAATATATCCGGAGACCATGCCGCGCCACGCAGCATTATGGGTTTGCCATTGATGATAAACTCCCGTCCTTTTTGGTTGTCTATCAATACCGAAGTTACCTCGCGGATGCCGAAATTATCGGATATCTCATTGCTCAATTCGTTACCTTGTACCATTGAAAGTTGTATCCGGCTCAACTCAGGCTTGCCATATTCCCAAGGCCACCAGATCGGTGGGTTTTTAACATTTAGCTGGGGATAAGCAGCGGGGGAGAAGGTGATCTGTTTTTTCTCGCGCGGCATTAAATGTACTTTCTGCTCAAAAGTGATGGTGCCATTTATTTTACCTTTTATCAATGCATCTTCAGGTTTATCCGTATAATTTACCGCCATTGCATCAACTTGTAAATGGGCGACGGCAAGCGAAGGCAGGTCGAACTTTGTAGTAACCAGCGGGTATTCAACACCAACCTTACGGAAGGTTTTTAACTCTACATTATTAACTATGCCGTTATTAAAATCGGGTGGGTAGTGTATCCAGTCGGCATAATCTATGGCAAGGTCGCCGCCGCGTTTTTGAGGGTTGAAAGGGCGCTTTACTTCTATCGCCAAAATGTTTTCGCCTTTGTATTTTATGTGCCTGGTAATGTCCAGTTCGATAATGCGGAACGGGCCGATGATCTGGGTAGAATCGGCAATTAAAACGCCGTTTAGCCAAACATTGGCCTTGTAGTTGATGCCGTGCAGTTTTAATACCACGTTTTTGCCGTTTTCGGTTTCGGGCAAGGTGAATTCCTTACGGAACCACCAGGGTTTATCCATCCGCGCATCCGTCAATTTTTCAAAATTCTGCCCGTAAAATGGGTCAAAATTATATACTTTATTAGCTATTAAGCCTGCAATAACTGTGGTAGGTACGCTCACTTTATACCAGTCAGCTGTTTGGTAGCCGGGTTGGGATATTGCCTTGCCCGGAGTTGCATCGGTAACTTCCGATTGCATTTTCCAATCGTCTTTTAATACTACCCGGTAATTTTCAGTTTCTTCATTCTGGCTGAAGCCTTGCAAGGCTGTAAAGCACATCAATGCGAGGAATATTGCTTTCTTCATAAAAAATTTTAAAAAGGATAAAAACTTATGCAGATAATTGGGTTAACAATTTTAGCAAAATAAAACCGTAAACATTGATAGTTTTCGTAATTTTCCGGTTGCGCTATCAAATTAAGACCGGATAGGATACATAGTTGGAATGAGTTATTTTTCTCCACCTCATTTTATTTGGTATACTTGAGTAACTTTGAACAAACCCTACTGCAATGACAAATCTAACGTTCCTAAAATTATTCTTGTATTATCTATTTTTCATAATACCATTTGCAATATTGTTTGCCTTTTTATCATTATACCATCAGTTCCCAATCCAGTTCAATGATAAACCGCGATATGGCATTGTTGGATTTGTTGTGTGTATCGCATTTACGCCTTTTTGGGCTTTATTATTTAGTTTTTGGACCTGGGTTGCTTTAAATTTAGGCCGATGGTTATATAGATTATTTTGCAGGGTGGTTAATATAAAAATTAAAGAGAGTTAGATTGCTTGCCAGATCTGTATATTCACTAATTACGAATGAAATCGATTTGCATTTTTTGCGGCGCTAATTTTAACGGCGACCCCATATTAAAACAGGCAGTTGAACAATTGTCCGAAATTATGGTCAACCGTGGGATTACCCTGGTTTACGGCGGCGGCAAAGTAGGGGTGATGGGCATTTTAGCTGATGCAGTATTAAACAGCGGGGGTAAGGCTATAGGCGTAATCCCGCAATTTTTGATGGATAAAGAAGTAGGCCATCCGGGCTTGACCGAACTTCACATTGTTGAAAATATGCACCAGCGCAAACAATTGATGAACGACCTTTGCGATGGTATTATCATGCTGCCCGGCGGCTTCGGCACGCTTGAAGAATTTTTTGAGGTATTAACCTGGCTGCAATTAGGCCTGCACAGCCATCCTGTAGGGATATTAAATGTAAACGGTTTTTACGACCTGTTGCTACAGCAAATGGACGTAATGGTTGAACAACGGTTTTTAAAACCGGCAAACCGGGAGTTGGTGATAACATCCGGTGATGCTATTGAATTGATAACCCTGATGGAAAATTGTAAAGTGGAACCTGATGAGGTTTGGTTTAGGGACAGGAATTTAACGTGATGTTGTTCTATGATTTTCCGCTTAAATCTTTTTCTATTTTATCAGAAAAAGGTTTATTGAAGACTAAAACGCCGCCTTTCTTTTCCGCGACGATAACGAAATTATCCGAATTGTTAATAACATAAGCTTCATCAGCGATATTTAAAGCGATTGGTAACAACTCAAACGTACGCTTGTATCTACTCCGGATTACTTCTGTATTTACATCATGCAAACCCATAAGAGCCCGTAGCTTTACACGCGCAATATTTAATTCCGGATTATCTGTGTAAACAAAGTACAAATAAGTCTTGTAGCCCTTGAATTTTGCAATATCAAGCAACTCTATTTTGACTTATGAGACATAACGGTTTCATAACTAAACGACTGACTTGTTTCTATAAGCTTCTCAACTAAATAAGAAGTTACAAACGACGCGTGATAGGAATTAATTTCGTTTTTTGATAAATTGAAACGTAAAATCGCCGCATTGACGGTTATTTGCCTGATGAAACTTTTGTCTCTGATTTTCTCAGTATATAAAGTAGAAGCTTTTATATGATTTAAGAAATCTTCCTGAGAAACTTTTACTCTATAAGCATTGAAATTAAAATTGAGATTTTCCTTTAACTCGCGTTCGTATCTATCGGCATTAATATATAGGTCAGTATGAATAAAGTCGCCATTTTTAAGATAATCAAAAAGAGAAGTTTTGCCTGAACCATTAGGGCCTGCGAACAAGCGAAATTTAGCAGGCATTTATGCTTCAGTTAAATGCAGCTGAGCCAAGAGTTCAGGCGTAGCTAATTCCGTGTGTTTGTCAGGATAAACAAGAACAACATTCCCATCTTTTAAAATGGCGTAAGGTAGATTTTTCCGAAAGGCTTTTCTTTTGGCCGGTAAATCTGCCCCTTTGATTGCTTCATGCAAGTTTTCTTCTTCAGATATCACTTTCATATTGCTAAATTACAAAAAACAAAACGGAATGTTTAACAAAATTAAAGGTAATTCAAAACATCCCTTAATTCCACTGCCCTATAAGTAACAACCGCGTCCACATGTTTATCCCACGGATCAAACAAAAAAGTATCGATACCTAACTCAGTAGCGGCTTTTATTTCTGATTCGGGGTCGTCACCAGTCACCAGTACATCTGCGGCGGTGTAATTATGTCTTTTCAAAATATCCGCAAAAACATCTTTTTTTGTTTGGTTTGATATTTCGGGATCAACAATGTGTATCTCAATAAAATCATCTTCAATGCCCAGCATTTTTACTTTGCTCCATTGTAATTTGGAGAAACCTGTTGTCACCAAAAACTTTTTTATTTGGGTTGATTTTACCTGATGATAATCATCAAACGGCTGCATGGGCAAATCGTATGTTATGTTTTTAAGAATATTGATGCCTTTTGCTTTAAGGTCATCGCTGAAATTAAATTTATCTGCAACCAAATGATAAGGACGACAGCCCATATCTTCTTTTACGGCTTCAATGTCCCCGACAGGCAGGTGTTCCTCAAGCAGGTCATATACCTTTTCAAATAAGTTGGCAGAAATTGAACTTACCGGGTAAATGGTGTTATCGAGGTCTAATATAATGGCTCTTTTCATATCAATGGCTAATTTATGGCAGTACTGGCACAGCCCGGTTGCCCATGTGTTTATACCTGTATAAAAATAAGAAGCCGGTAGCTGATATAAGGCAAAGGCCGACGAGCACCCACCATAAAAGTGTAAATCCGCCACGGGCGATAACCAGCCCGCCTATCAATGGCGCAACAACCTGTGCAAATGACCAGGACATGCTGTACAAAGCGGCGTACTCGCCCCGGTTATTATCACTGGTGCGGGCTATCCAGAACGAACTGGTAAAGGGCATGGTCATCATCTCGCTGAAGGTAATAAAAATCACCACCACAATAGCGGCAGATGTCGAAATTGGTACAATGTTAATTAACAAAAAGGTGCCTGCGCCAATTAAAATACCGATAATGATATATATGAGGCCGTTCTTTTTCCCTTCGAGGTTGTGGATGAGTACCATTTCGATAAAGGCGATCAAAATGCCATTCAATGCCAGCAGAAAACCGATAAAACGCTCGTTGAAATGCCAGTCGATCTTATAAAAAGCTGGCTCCATGATCATGAACTCGTAAAAGCAAATGAAGTAAAGTGTACCGAGTAAAATAAAGGCCAGGTACGTTTTATCGCGGTAAGCAGATTTCCGTACCAGGGTTTTATCTATTTTTTTAAGGGTTTTAACAATTTTTGCTTTTGGCATTAAAATTAACAGCAAAATAGCTGCAAGTATATTTGTACTGCCATCGACCCAAAACAATAAATGGTAATTTATTGAGGCCAGCAAGCCGCCAAGACCGCCGCCTACTGCCCATCCAATATTTACTGCCAGCCGGTTAAGTGAAAATGAGCGCGTCCGGTTTTCTTCGCTGCTGTAATGGGCAATGGCCGTTGAGTTTGCCGGCCTTACCGATTCATTAAAAAAACTTAATACAACCGCGCCAATGCTAAGCGATAAAAAAGTATGCTGAAAACCAAAAATAATAAACAACAAACCACCGCTTATTAAGGCGCCAACCTGAAGATCGTAAAAGCCGATTTTGTCGGTGAACTTGCCGCCAAAAAAGCCGCCAAATATCGCACCAACGCCAAACAGCATCATAATTACGCCGGCCTGCACAATGCTAAAATGCAGCTGGTGAACACAATAAACACTCATGAAAGCCACCACCATAGTGCCGCTGCGGTTGATAAGCATCACCGCGCTCAGGTACCAGCTATTACGGGAAAGGCCACTGTAAGCGTTTTTGTATAATTGGAAAAAGGAGGTTAGCATTGTATGGTAAAGATAGCTGGTTGAGGTGAAAGGTAAAAGGTAAAAGGCGAAAGGTAAAAGGTTGGGTGATTTGACAATTTTTTGAAGATTGACAATCTTTAAAGTTCTACTCAAAGTTTATGGAGTTTATCAATTGCTCGGTTTCATGGAAAGCGATGATCCTCTGATCTGTTATAATGTCTTGTGGCGTTATTAACTTTTTTAATGCTATGCCATTTAATGATTTACAGCGGCTTAACGCTGTGTACAGTTGTCCGTTAACGAAAGCGCCACTTCCCAGGTCGATCGCAACTTTTTCAAAAGTTAGGCCTTGACTTTTATGAACTGTAATTGCCCAGGCAAGTTTGATGGGAAATTGAGTGAAAGTGCCCTTTAGCTCTGATACAATTTTCCCATTGGTGTATTTATAGCTTCTATTTTCCCACACGGTTTTTTCTATTTTGTGAATGCTCCCGTCTTTTAATCTTACCTCAAGTATATTATCTGATAGAAACTCAATTTTGGCAATGGTTCCGTTGACCCAATTTTTTGCCGAATCATTTTTCACTAATATTATTTGGGCATATTTTTTAAGTTCAAGTACTTTATTTGTAGGATATCTGGCCTCTTTAAACTCTCCTGTAATTTCTGCTTCAAATTTGAATAAGGTATATGCTAACTCATTAAGCCTACGGATGTTTTCGGCATAAGCAATAGCATTGCTGGATGCAAGTGTAATCACAAATTCATCGTTTTTAGGAACATAGGTGGGGTAGTATCTTTTATTCAAACTGGAAAGGGTATTCTGATTGTTTTCGCAAATTCTGATACTGTCTAAAATTTCAACAAACTCAAGATCCTTATCCTGTCTGTATGATTTTTTAAATTCAAAATAAGTTGGGTTGAGTTTTTTATATGCCGGCGAATCAAAAAAATATTTGCTCTTATATATTTCAGTAAATAGGTAATTATCTACCTCATCTGTATCGTCAGTAACGGGAGGTAATTGGAAAATGTCCCCTACAAATAATATCTGTTTCCCTCCAAAAACTTTTTTGGGGTTACCGCCATTCCTTCTTAATGAATAATCAATAGCTTCAAGAATATCGGATCTCAACATGGAAACCTCATCTATAACAATCGTTTGGATTTCCTTTATTATTTTATATTTCTCAGAATTTTTGCCGAAAATCTTTATTTCATCATCCTCCGGTAAAAAAGATTGTGGAGGCAACCTGAAAAAGGAGTGAATAGTTTGGCCCTTAATATTAATTGCGGCTATACCGGTAAAAGCACACATTAACAACTTTTTCTTAGTTTTTGAAGCAAAGTATTGGATAAAGGTTGATTTTCCTGTTCCGGCTTTACCCGTAATAAAAATGCTGTCGTTGCTTTTTTCAATTTTATCAAATAGTTGATTTGCAATTAAATTGCTTTCATATCCAGGCGGGAAGTTCGTAAACCTGCTGTAAAGATCTGGCAAATCGGTTACTTCATCAAATATGGATAATTGAGCATTATCTTCACATTCAATTCTGAGTAAATAAGTTAACTCTCGAATATTATCCTTATAAGGATTGGCAACCGCAAGATTTTTATCATAGTGTGCCAGCATTTTTAAAACGTTATTGCATTTACCTGCAAACAATTCATAATTTTGGGAGCTTTCGTTTGTGTGTTTTAACAAAAGCTCTCTTTTGATCTCGATCCCAATAAAACTTAAAAAAGCATGAAATGTGCTTATGGAATCATCTTTTTTAATGGTTAAGTAAGAAGTGTAATGAGCCTTAAAATTTTCAGGGAAATCGCTTGGATACAGCTCATTCTCCTTGCCGTAATATAATTGAAAAGCATAATCACTTTTAAAAAAGCCTGTTGAACTATCAACCAACGGTGACTTTTTAAAATTTTCGATCCATTTCTTTTCTAAAGCTTTAATATCAGGCATGTTAACAAATATAGACGGTTTAGGCGAAAAGCAAAAGATAGGGCCGGAAGGCAGGGAAGGGTTGGGTTAATAAAGCTTTCTGCTTTACGCTTTAACCTTTCAGCTTTACAACCCTGTTCCTCAACCAATGATCAGCTAAAACCAAAGCGGCCATTGCCTCAACAATAGGCACTGCACGAGGTACTACACATGGATCATGACGGCCTTTGCCGGATATTTCGGCGGCATTGCCTTCGCTATCGATAGTTTGCTGGTTGTGCATTATGGTTGCCACGGGTTTAAAGGCCACTTTAAATTCAATAGGCATGCCGTTACTGATACCGCCCTGTATGCCTCCCGAGAAATTGCTGCGGGTTATTATATCACCGAGGTGGTTTTTTACAAAGATGTCGTTATGTTCCGACCCGCGCATTTCGCTGCCTGCAAAGCCAGAACCATATTCAAAACCGTGTACAGCGTTTATGCTGAGCATAGCTTTGCCAAGATCAGCATGGAGCTTATCAAAAACAGGTTCGCCCAGGCCAACGGGGCAATTTAAAATATGACAGCTTACCTTGCCGCCAACAGTATCGCCTTGTTTGCGGATGCTGTCGATATATTCTATCATTTCTTCCGCTGTTGCCGGATCAGCACAGCGGACAATGTTTTTTTCGCGTTCGTCGATAAATTCCTGCGCGGTGATTATCTCCACATTCGGGGCGTTGATGGCGCCGACGCTGCTTACATGGGCTACAATTTCGATGCCCTGGGTTTTTAGCAGCAGTTTCGCCAATGCGCCGGCAGCTACGCGGGCCGCAGTTTCGCGGGCTGACGAACGGCCGCCGCCGCGATGGTCGCGGATACCATATTTTGTTTGATAGGTGTAATCGGCATGTGAAGGGCGGAAAACGTCCACATTATGACTGTAGTCTTTTGACCGCTGGTCCTCATTAGGTATCAGCATGGCAATAGGCGTGCCTGTTGTTTTGCCTTCAAATACACCCGAAAGTATTTTTACCGTATCGCTTTCTTTCCGCTGGGTGGTGATCTTTGACTGGCCTGGTTTGCGTTTATCCAGTTCGCCCTGTATATAATCTAAATCAACATCCAGCTGCGCCGGACAACCGTCTATAATTACGCCAATAGCCTCGCCATGCGATTCGCCAAAAGTTGTTATCCTGAATATTTGCCCGAATGAATTGCCTGCCATTTTGTTTTTTTGATTACACCGCTGTTATTTTTTGTGATTACACCGATTATTTTCTGATTGCACCGATTTGTTTTTCGTTAGTGACGGGCTATATACTGATTTAAGCTTTCAGCTTTGGTTTTTCTGCTTTCAGCTAAAACCTTTCGCCTTTTACCTTTCGCCTTTCACCTCGAAGTTAACTTTCTTCAGATCCTTCCAAAATGCCGGGTACGATTTTTCAACTACCTGTGCATCTTCAATTTCTACCTCGTTTATCAGTAAAGCCAACGGCGCGAAGGCCATGGCCATGCGGTGGTCATCGTAGGTGTTTACAAATATACGTTCGGGGATGTGCTTTTCGCTGCAATCCAGTTTATAAACCTGTCCTTTTTCAATCAGTTTAACGCCGATTTTAGCCAGTTCATTTTGAAGTGCTTTTATACGGTCGGTTTCTTTGATCTTCAAGGTTTCCAGGCCCGTGAACGTTGCTTCATGTCCTAACGCTGCACAAACTACTATGATGGTTTGCGCCAGGTCGGGGCATTCCTTCAAATCAAATATTTTGCGGAAGATGGGTTTTACTTCCTTTTGCAGGTAAACGCCGCCATCCCTAAACTGCGAGGTAATGCCAAAATTAGCCATGATCTCGGTGATAACATTATCACCTTGTAAGCTATATTGCGTCAGGCCGGGTAAAAACAGTTCGGCTTCATCAGCTAAAGCCGCTATGGCGTACCAGTAAGAGGCCGCGCTCCAGTCCGGTTCGATGTGCAAGGATGTTTCGGCAAATTCCTGGTTAGAAATGCTTATCACATTTTCTTCCCAGGTATGTTGAATCCCTGCCGATTGCAGCATGGCCAGCGTCATCTCCACATAAGGGCGCGAGGTTAAATCTCCTTCAATATGCAGCTCCAAACCTAAAGGCAGTCGGGCTGCTATAAGCAACAGCGCAGTGATGTACTGGCTGCTTATATTTCCTTTTATACTGACCTTATTAGAACGTTGCACCAGGCTGCCTTTTAGTTTAATAGGAGGGAAGCCTTCATTTTCTACATATTCAATTTCCGCACCCAATTCGCGCAAAGCATCTACCAATATTCCTATCGGACGTTGTTTCATCCGCTCGCTGCCGGTTAATATTACTTCTTCATCCTGCAAAGTAAAATAAGCCGTCAGAAAACGCATAGCTGTGCCGGCAGGACCAATATTGATTTCGGATTTCGGATTTTCGATTTCGGATTTATTTTCAATTTCGGAATGATGCCCACTAATCCCCAATCTCTTATCTCTAACCTCTTCCCGCAATATCCCCGCAAGGGTAACCGCGTCTGCCGCGTCCGAAATATTCTCAACTTTTACCTTACCATTGCTTAGCGCTTCGATGATAAGGGCGCGGTTACATTCACTTTTTGAACCGGTGAGATGTATGATGCCTTTTACCGATTTGCTTTTTTTGGTAAGGATGATGTTATGTTTCGACATTTATTTTATAATGTAGAGACGCAATATTTTGCGTCTCTATTTGTGTCTATGAATTATGCCTGCGGGAGACGCAAAGTATTGCGTCTCTACATTTTTTTAAAACCCTCTCCTTTGGAGACGGTAGGGTGAGGCAATTACGCGTGCGTCAATTTCTCTGCCGCCTGCCCTGCTTCGCTTTTGTTCATGATCTCGGTTTGTTTACGGATAGATTCGGCGTGGATCAATTCCAGCAATTTCTCGGTAAACTCGGCGCTTAATTTTAAAGCTTTGCCGTAGTTTACGCCTTTCCGCAATATCTCGTCCCAGCGGTTAACCTGCAAAATGGTAACATTGTTGGCTTTTTTGTAGTTGCCAATTTGCTCAACAATTTGCATACGCTCTGCCATTTTCTGGATAACCAGGTCATCAATTTTATCAATCTGGGTACGCAGTTCGGCCAATTTATCTTTTAATTCCGCATTGCGTATCTCGGGTTTGCGCAGGGTTAAATGCGTGATAATTTCGGCTAATGCAGCAGGGGTTACCTGTTGTTTGGCATCAGTCCAGGCTACGCTTGGGTCAATGTGCGATTCTATCATTAAGCCTTGCATGTCAAGGTCAAGCGCTTTTTGGGAAATGTAACCTATGAGGTCGCGGTTGCCCGAGATATGGCTTGGGTCGTTGATCAATGGTAATTCAGGCGCCAGTGTTTTCAGGTTGATGGCAATATCCCACATCGGCTCGTTACGGAACGGCGATTTTTCGTAAGATGAAAACCCGCGGTGAATAGCAGCCAATTTGGTGATACCAGCATTATTGATACGCTCCAAAGCGCCGATCCACAACGAAAGATCAGGGTTTACCGGGTTTTTTACCATTACCGGGATGTCAACACCCTTTAGGGCATCTGCAATTTCCTGCACGGTAAAAGGGTTTACAGTTGAGCGCGCGCCAACCCATAAAATGTCAACACCGGCCTTTAAAGCTTCTTCCACATGTTTGCCGGTAGCAACTTCAACAGTTGTGGGCAAGCCGGTTTCTTCTTTAGCGCGTTTCAGCCATTCAAGGCCAATGCTGCCAATACCTTCAAACTCACCGGGACGTGTGCGTGGTTTCCATATTCCAGCGCGTAAGGCCGATACTTTGCCTGTTTTTGCCAATAAGTGCGCTGTGGCAACCAGTTGGTCTTCTGTTTCTGCGCTGCACGGGCCTGCTATCAGTAAAGGCTCGCTGCCTGTTTTTATCCAGGAACTTAGCGGTTGTATGTTTAAATTCAGTTTCATTTTTTTTGAGTCCGAAAGTCCGAAAGTCCGGAAGTCCGAAAGTTTTTATATGGTTAATTTATTTGTTCATTTACTATTCTGTTTTCCTGCTCCTTCTTTCGGACTTTCCGACTTTCCGGACTTTCGGACTATCCACCCATCTTCTTCATATTTATGTATGTCCTCGGTACTTTTTCGCTTTTTACGGGTTTTGGTGCCGCTTCACCTTCTTCAATATAGCGTTCGTATTCGCCGAGGATATTAAAGTTTTGCGTGTACTTTAATATCTGCCGGATGGCTACATCATATTGTTTGGGCTCGTCCCATTCAATATCCACATAAAAATTATACTCGTTACGTTTGCCCAACACGGGCATCGATTGTATTTTGCTCATGTTGACGCCCTCTTCAGCAAAAATATTGAGCACTTTGGCCAGCGCCCCAACCTTATTACTCACCTGGAAACATAGCGAGGCTTTATTCGGCTGTTTTTTGGTTACATTTTCGTGATGGGTAAGTATCAAAAACCGGGTGAAATTCTTTTTGTTCGATTCTATGCGGCGTTCCAGCACGTCCAGGCCATAAAGCCTTGCCGCTAATGTATTGGCAATGGCAACAGTATCGGTCAGTTGCTCATCGCGGATGCGCTTGGCACAGGCGGCGGTGTCGTTACTTTCAACGATGTTAAGGTGCGGGTACTCGTCAAAAAAATCAACACACTGGCGAATTGCAATAGGGTGCGAGGTCACATATTTAATGTCCTCGAACTTTACGCCCGGCAAAGCCATTAAATGCAACTGGATGGGCAGGTAAATTTCACCAACTACAGGGAATGCATAACTTAATAACAGCGAATAGTTTGGCAAAATGCTGCCGGCAATGCTGTTTTCAATAGCCATTACCACGTAGTCAGCATCCCTGTTTTGCAAAGCTTCGAAAGTTTGCTTAAACGATCCGCATTCTATCGTCTGGATATTTTCACCAAAGTATTTAAGAGCCGCTTCTTCGTGGAAGGAAGCGCGGATCCCCTGGATGGCAACTCTCGGTTTATCGTTCTTCATAAATTGCTGATAAAGCAAAAAGTCCCGGTTTTTGGCCGGGACTTTTCAGTTTCTTTATATGTTGTTTATGCATATTAGTCCCGGCTCTTACTGTTAAAGTAAAAGTAGTAACCATAAAAATATGCGCTGCTAAATTTCATTGCTTTTTGTTTGCGGCGTAAATGTACAAGTAAAAATGGGTTTGTCAATAGAAAATTTTATTTTTTTGAAAATAGGTGGGGTTAACAGAATTTTATTTGGTGGGCGAGATTAGAATACAGTTCCATTTCAACCCTTTATCCCATACATCTTCACCATACCATCGCCCATCATTTTAATAGCCATTTTTCTTGAAAAAATATGCTGCATTAAAAAGGACACCAATTTATTGCCGGTGCCGCTGATGAACGAAGGCCCCGTGCCTATTTTGCGCAAACATTCTTCCACTACCTGCGCCGGTTGCTGTGGTTTTGGCTCAAGGGGACTTGCCTTGCCGGGATTGGTGTTGATATAGTTTGGCGTAGCCGTTGCGCCCGCGCAGCAGGCAATAACATCCACACCTTTTGGCTGCCACTCGTACCATAAACCTTCGGCCAGTACGCGGTTAAATGCTTTTGTGGCAGCATAAGTTGCAAGGTACCCCGAGCCCTGGAACCCGGCTATGGACGACATAATGACTATCCCGCCTTTGCCCCGTTCCACCATTTTTCCGCCGAAATAATGCAGCATGCCCATTTGCGTTACCATATTGACTTTGCCAATATCCGTATGAGTTCTAATATCGGTTGCAAGGTAATGGCCTATGTAGGATAGCGCAGCACTATACACCATGAAATCGATAGGGATATCACCAATGGCTGTTATTATTTGCTCCGTTGCGTCAGCATCGGCAAGGTCGCAGGTTATTGGGATAACTTTTACACCATATCGTTCGGTTATTTGTTGGGCGGTTGCTTCCAGCGGCCCTTTGCGGCGGGCTATAAGTACAAGGTCAAGGCCGCGGGCGGCGAGGGCATGTGCATAGGCTGCGCCCATTCCTTCGGAAGCGCCTGCTATTAGTGCGGTGTTGCCATATTTTTGTTTGAAAGTCATATTTTTTGAGAGAATCAAGATTCAAGAGCCAAGAACCAAGACAAAAAGTTAAGATGAGACAAGTACTTTCAATTAACGCTGTTTCCTGGCTCTTGACTCTTGGTTCTTGGCTCTAAATTATACTTTATGCCCAGTTCCCGCAAACGGCGTTACCGACCGCCACATCCTGTACATTACAATTACCGGGAAAATAACCCATGCTGCATTGGATAATAACACCCTGCCCAAATGCGGGGTGGCATGTTCGCCAAGCACTTCTTCAAACAAAATGATGCTTACGTTGGTGAGCATTACCGATGCCCATACAATGCTCACAAAACGTATCCAGTTCTTACCTTTCCAATACGCATAAATGGCAAAAGCATAAAAAGGGCCAAAGAAAATGGAATCTATCCATATGGTTGCCCGCCACCAGGCCGGGCGGGCCATCAGGACCGGGTCAAAACTGCGACCGTACCAGTGTACAAGGTCTACAAGCGCTGCAGGTGGCCAGAGTGGGTATTGAAAATGGTTGGGGTCGGCAATAATTAATTGCTCAACATCAACAATATAGGTTATAAAAAGCAGGTTGACACAAAAAAATACGATGAGGGCGATGTCAATCGGGCGTTTGGATAGTGGTAGCGGCTGCATTTAAGGGTTTTAGTTGGTTGTGCAGGTGAAGATAGCAAAATGCCTTCAATTTGAATGCCTGGTTTCGTTAATACAGACCCATTAATAATTTCAATTTATCAGCGTAAATCCCAAAATCAATCTCATTATCAATTTCAGTTGCCCGTTTAAAATTTTCCAGTGCCCCTGCGGCATCATCTTTTTTTAGGTAATAAATACATAATGATTTGTACGCTTCGGCATTTAGGGGATTAAACTGAAGACATTTGTCAACCAAAATCTTCCCACTTTCCAAATCGCCCTGTAGTATTTGGGAATAGCCCAGGTTGCCATATGGTGCTCCAAAGTTGGGGTTTAGCTTTATTGCTTTATCCAGCACTTGTTTTGCAACCTGGTGTGCCCCTTTTTCAATCAGTTCGAATCCAATGTTATTTAAGGCTAATACGTGATGCCTGTCCATTTTTAACACTTTACTGTAGGTTTCAATGGCTTCGTCATGTTTATGTGTAAGTGATTGTAAGCATCCACGATAAAAATGATCTGTGGGCGACATCTTGAACGAACTTTCAAGTTGAGACAGATAAAAATTAGCTTCGTTATATTGTTTCCCGCTAATCAACGAAAAAATAAGGAGTCGGATTACTTCTTCAAGTTGTACATTGTCAAGAACCTTTTTTAATTTTTTTGAGGCATATTCAAAGTTATTGTCCACCAGGTACATTCGTCCCGCAACGTAATCCGGCAACGATTTTTTAAGCTTTAACGCTAAAACCAGTTGCTGACCATCGCTGTTTAAAATGGTTTTGAAATTTTTGTCAAGTTGAGATGGGATAAGGTTTGTGAGTAAACTTAAAGTAGAAAGCCCTAAAAAGATATAAAATGCAATTTTTACCAACAGGGGGGCTTCGGTATTGATCATTAGCATCGCAAGGATGCCGGCGATAAAAAACGTAAAAAATGAGCCTGCGAGTAAAATAACTACGAGTTTCCGGTAATTTGTTTCAGATTTCTCACTCTTGCAAAGGCCAATACCTTTTACAAAAGGAAATGATCGTTTCATAAAAAAATGAAGCTTACCAATTTGGAATTTTATCGCGTTTTCGGGCAGTTTATAAGTACCTATATAAATATCTATTTTATCGGGCTTAGTAAATATCAAATAAGCAATGGCGTGGCCACACTCATGCAGGATGGCTATTAACGGGCTTGAAATAAAAACAGCAAGGTATACAACTATTAGAACAAGCCAATCATTCATTTAACTAACATACAATTTTTAAATATCGAACCAAAATTGTATTGAATATGTCATCATTGTTTTATGTTATTGCAATCCGATATAGTACGACAAACTCTCGCAAAGCTCGGCATCGGTACAGATATTATCCAGGTTACATTGGCCAATACGGTCAAGCAATGTGCAGTTGATCTTCCCGCTTTGGTTCTTTTTGTCTTTCATCATAAGGGCCAAAAGCACTTCGTAACTTGTTTCTTTAAGCGGATATTTCGGATATAATCCATTAATTACCTCCACAATTTCTGCAAGTTCATTACTACTTAAGCCTGTTTTTTTATGGGCAAGATAAGCTTCGCATATCATCCCAATTGCTATCGCTTCACCATGGGTTAATGGGTTTTTATCTGTAAGCAGGGAATTGGTTTCCACAGCATGCCCAATGGTATGGCCAAAGTTGAGCGCCTTGCGTATGCTTTGTTCGGTAGGGTCTTCGATAACCACTTTGTTTTTTATCTCTATAGACCAGTGTATCAGCTCTTCAGACGGCTGGCTAAGATCGCTTGTTTTTAGGGTATTCCAATAAGCTGCATCCATTATCAGGCCATGCTTAAGCATTTCGGCCAGGCCCGAAAGTATTTGGCGCTGTGGTAGTGTTTTTAAAAAATCGTAAGCTATAAATACAGCTTTTGGCTGGGTAAAGGTACCAACGATGTTTTTTATACTGTCAATGTCGATCCCTGTTTTGCCGCCAACCGAAGCATCAACCTGGGAGAGGAGGGTGGTGGGCACATGTACAAAATCAATACCGCGTTTAAAGGTGCTGGCTGCAAAGCCGCCCATGTCGCTGATTACGCCGCCGCCAAGGTTTATCATTAAACTTTTGCGGTCAGCGCCAAAATCAATCAGCATTTTCCATATGCCTATGCAAAAATCAATGTCCTTGCTTTCTTCGCCAGCGTTAATCTCTATCAGGTCGTAATTATCCATATCGCCCAATTGATCTTTTATCGCCGGAAGGCAATGAACAGCTGTATTCTCATCCGTCAAAATAAAAAAACGGGAGTAGTTGCCGGCTTTGATAAATTTCACCAGTTCGGCTTTGCTATCTTCGAAATATATGGGATAATTGTCGCTTTGGATAGTTTTCATATTATATCACGCGGATAGTTTCACTCCTGAATTCAACAGTGTCGCCTTTTTTAACTTTCAGGCGTTTGCGGTAATCGATGTGGCCGTTATACATTACTTCGCCCTCAGTTACAACTATTTGTGCTTCGCCGCCGGTTTGCACCAGGCCGGTTGCCTTTAATAATTGTATCATGGGGATATGATCGCCTTCTACCTTAAATTCTATCATCGGGCAGCAAAAATAAACTATTCGCGGAATAATGAGATATTTAGCGTGCAATTTATAAATTTGCGCCGTGCTTCATAAAGCGTGGACATATATCACAGTTAAAATGCTGTTTGCTATGTGCTGTACGTGTTGAAGCGCTAACTGACCATTATGAAATCTACTGGACCCCTTTCTTTCGAAGATACGGAGATCGCTTTCCGGCATTCGTCAAATTCCGACCTAAAACGTGCTTACTGGCTATTCAGGGTAATTAACATTAATTTTTTAGTGAAGATAGGGCCGCCTATAACCAATTTCGCCGTAAAAATAGGCCTGCCTGTTAAGGGATTGATAAAAGCTACAATATTTAAACATTTTTGCGGTGGCGAAACCATAAGGGAATGTGAGAATACTATAAAAAGCCTTGAGCGGGGCGGGGTGGGGACGATCCTTGATTACTCGATTGAAGGAGAGGACGATGAAAAGGTTTTTGACGGTACCTGCGAGGAAATTATACGTACCATAAAACGCGCTGTTAAAGATAAATCGATACCGATTACCGTATTTAAAGTTACAGGCGTTGCCCGTTTTAATTTGTTGGAAAAACTGGATGAGGGCGGCCAGCTTAGCATAACCGAACGGGAAGAATGGGAAAAAGCGCAGGCGCGTGTGTTGTCTATTTGCGAAAAAGCCCATGCAACCGGTATCCCCGTAATGATTGATGCCGAAGAAACCTGGATACAAAAAACAATAGACGCGCTTGCTTTAGATATGATGCAGCGATTTAACGAAGAGCAGGCTATCGTTTACAATACCTACCAGTTGTACCGACATGATAAGCTGCAATCGTTAAAAGACGACCATGTTGTTGCTGTAAAAAAAGGGTTTATTTTAGGCGCAAAGCTTGTGCGCGGCGCCTATATGGAAAAAGAACGTAAACGCGCCGAAGAAAAAGGCTACCAATCGCCCATTCAGCCCGATAAACAATCGGCAGATAAAGATTACGATGCCTCGCTGGATTACTGCACCGACCATATCGGTCAAATTGCCTTTGTGGCCGGCACCCATAATGAAGAAAGCTGCCGCCTGCTGGCCGAACTATTAGACAAAAAAGGCATCGACCATAAAAACCCGCATGTGTATTTTTCGCAATTGCTTGGCATGAGCGATAACCTGAGCTTTAACCTGGCCAACGCCAATTATAATGTAGCTAAATACGTGCCTTATGGCCCTATAAAAGCAGTATTGCCGTACCTATTCCGTCGTGCCCAGGAAAATACCGCCATTGCCGGCCAAATGGGCCGTGAGTTGGGTTTGATTGTGAAGGAAATGGGCCGGAGAAGGTTAAAGGCGAAAGGTTAAGGGTGAAAGGTTGTAGTTAGCTACCTTTTACCTTTCGCCTTTAACCTCGAAAAAGCGCCTGTACACTATCCGGCGCTGTCATTAAATACGTTTGTATGCCTAATTTTTCGGCGGCAGCTGTGTTGTGGGGGTTATCGTCGATAAACAAGGTCTCTGCGGGGATGAGGTTATTTTCGTCCATTATCTGCTCGAAAATTGCTGCACCCGGTTTACGCTTGCCAACGAGGTGCGAATAATATGTTTTTTCGAAAAGATGATCGTTACTTTCAAATCCAAAATCCTCTTTAAGGTATTTCATGATATGATCGTAATGAATGGTGTTAATATTACTCAATAAAAACGTGCGGTATTTTGGCCTCAGGCTCAGCAGCAGTTCGTGGTTGCCTTCTGGGATGCCTACCAACAGGCTGTTCCAGGCATTATCAATTTGTTCATCGGTAAGCTGTGGGTTGTTGATTATTCCCCTTATATAATCCCTGAACTGGGGAGCTGTAACATCGCCAGTTTCAAAACCATCAAAAATATTATCCTGTACCTTTTGCGCATAAAAAGTATCTGCATTTTCAATGCCGAGATCTTGCCATGCTTGCTTGCTTTTTAAAAAATCAAGCATGAAAATTACGTTGCCGTAATCAAATATGATGTTTTTGATATTTTGCATAAAAATTTTTAATTTGTGGCAAATATGTGCAATTCGGGATGAATACAGAACAACTCAATTCAGATGAACGCGATTATAGTACCATAAGCCCATCGGCCGCGTCCCTGCTGTTATTAAAAGGCTTAACCAATATACCATTTGCAAGGGAGGCTGCTGAGCTTATGCTTTCGCCTGAAAAATATGAACCCGATTTTACAAACAGGGACATTGTTTTATGGGCGAGGATAGTACACTTTGAAAGCAGGTACTGGAGTATCGACCAGTTGCTTTCTGATATCCCGGCGAAGAATATACTGGAATTGTCTTCAGGCTTCTCATTTCGCGGATTAGCGGCTATTGAGCAAAATGACATCAATTATATTGATACCGATCTTGATAACGTAATTTCAGTAAAAAAAGGAATGGTTGCCCGATTGAAGGCTAATGAGCATGCAACAAAAGGTAAGCTGGAAATGATGCCCTTAAACGCGCTTGATGAAGCGCAATTTACTGCGGCCATAAACCATTTTGACGAAGGCGAGGTTGTTATTGTAAACGAGGGTTTGCTGGTATATCTTGATACGGCCGAAAAGGAAAGGCTGTGCGAAATTATCCGTAACATACTTAAACAACGGGGCGGCTATTGGATAACAGCTGATATTTATGTTAAAAAAGAAGGTGATTATGGCATCAGGATAGTCGATAAACTGTCTGAATTTTTTCAACAACACAAAATTGAAGAGAACAAGTTTGACAGTTTCGGAGCCGCCAAAGAGTTTTTTAAAAAGCAAGGGTTTATTATCGACAAAGAAGCGGTGCCCAATCAATCAAAACTAACCGCTTTAAATTATTTAATGCAAAGCGCAACACCCGAACAATTGACGAATATGCGCAATGCGGAGAAAGTGCACCAAACATGGCGGCTAAGGCTTGATAAGCCTGATATTTGAAGTGAAATATTTTATTTTAGGATGAGATATTGCCTTTTGGCTATTTAATTTTGAAACATGAAACCCATTATCCTGCTTTCCGGGCCGCCAGGTGCGGGGAAAACTACCATAGCAAAAGAACTTGTTGCCATTTTACCTGGCCCGGTAGCCTGTATCGAAGGCGATAAATTCTGGTCGTTTTTTGCCAAAGGATACGATGGTGACGAGAGGAATAAAAATTTTATTACGATAATGGTATCCATGACGACTTCCTCATTAGCCTTTGTCCGTGCAGGCTACCAGGTAATTATCGATTTCTCTATTCCACCCGGGTTTCTTGCCACCGCATTCAAAATCACCAGTGAAAGGAACATTCCGCTTGACTACGTTGTGATCAGACCATCCGAGAAAGTTTGTGCTGAAAGGGCCGCCGCACGCACAGAGGGCGCTGTGCCAAACTATGCTGTTTATAAGGGTTTTTATGCTTTATTTGATAAGGCGGCGCGGCATACCATATGCGATGACGAAAGCAACGCCGCCGTTATTGCCGACCATATAAGAGACGGGTTATATGAAGGGATATTTCGGGTTACTGAATAATTTGAAAATTTCATTTCTCAATAACTATAAAATTTCTACATTTGCAGCCTGAACAACGACAGGCTTTTTAGCTTACCTTTGTTTGATTAAATGATTGAAACTTTTAATCATTTGCCCTGCGCCTATAGCTCAGTTGGTTAGAGTAGAAGACTCATAATCTTTTGGTCCCTGGTTCGAGCCCAGGTGGGCGCACAAGGTTTGACATTTAATGCAAAGCCGTAACCGGCGGGGAAAGATTTCTCCGCCGGTTTTTTTTATGATTATTTTTTGGACTCTTCATTTTTGCCTGATTATGCTATTTATTTTTCATTATTTTTTGCCATTCGTCTTGGGTTAGAATTTCTAAAAATTCATCGCGAAAATGCCATGCAGATACATACCCGGCTGAGACAACGAAACTCATCACCCAGGTTGTCTTTCCCTTCCATAATTTAAATGCACAAATATCTGTCGCGGTAATAAAAGGACTTGTTTCACCTAAATGTTGATGTGAGGATGCTGTTATCGGTTCTTTACCACCAGTTCCCAGGGGGATAAGGTTATTATGAAGCTTTGTTTTTTTAATTATATCATTGTCTTTGTCGAAATTGATCAGGTAATCATTTCCTAATAATACTTCATCCGGCGCTGTTTGCGCAGTGATGACATATACTTTTTTTGTCCCATTTTTTATAATAGGAACAAGATTTAAACTGGTATTTTGATAAAATTTAAAAAGAGTGTCACTTAAAACAGCCTGCGCAGCTTTTGACCGGATGGTATAGAAGTCTTTTTCATTTTCGGTAAATTTTCTTGTAGTTGTGTCTATACTGTATTTAGACGAATCTAAACCATGGTCGAACTTAACTGTCGCTAATACTACTGGATCCTCATTTTTAGAAAAAAAGATAGTGATCATTTCTTTATCAGTCTCATAAGAAAAATATCCACCAGATAGAAGCTTCTTCCCGCCGAAACTGGAGGCGAAGATATGTGTACTATGCCCTGATGCCAATTCTGAGCGATAAAGCATTTCTCCCTCTGCGTTAATGCTATCAGCAATCTGCCTCAGCCTATTTTTTTGTGCTGTTGCGTTTTGCACCAGTATAAATAGGGTAATCAATGTAAACAGCTTTTTCATTAATGACGAAACGGTTGTAAATATTTTGTGAATATAAATAACCTTGCGGATTTTGCATAACGTGACGGTGCAGATATTACCCATTAGGGTTCATCAAAATCCTTCAGCAAGTTAGCAAGAAGCCTCATATCATCTAAAAAATGGTGCGAGAGTTGCACATTTTGGCGCACGTTTATAAAAAGGCCGTTCCTGATACAGGAATAGCCTTTTTTAACATATGTTACCAGTTGAAAATTTCTATCTTTAAAGATGGCATTATCCAACTGCCGCTAATTTTCTCAGATCGTCCACAAAGTGGTTCGGGAAGCACCCAGGTGAAAGGCGATACAAATTGTATCAAAGAACCTGTAAATTAATTGATTTACAGGTTCTTGAATTTTAAACCGCATCAAATCATATCAAACTTTTCCAGGGTTTACGATACCTATTCCGTAACCTGCTTTCAATGTTTACCTTCGAGGTGTTGAAAATGGGTCTAATTATCTGTAGTACAGTTAATTGCAAATCAAAGAATTTGACCTTGTCTGTACTGTTTTGACTTCTCTCTATGATACCCAAAAACGAAGGTTTTATACCAGATTGTATCAAAATTAATGAAGTTGAAAAAGGGAAAGTCAGATGAAAGCGGTAAATGCCATTGGAATTCAGTTTGTTATACGGCCGGATAAGCTGAAAAATGGCAAGTATCACCGTGAACGGCGAGATAATTCATTTTGTATTCTCTGAAGAACACAGGGATTCAAACTATCTTAAGATAGCTTCAAAATTGGTAACGCTTAATATATTTGATTAACTATCTCCCGGATTTTTTCATCTAACTCGTTAACTGCTTGCTCCATCATCATTAGTTCTTCTTTAGATACACTATAATCGTTGGCTTTAAAAAGGTTCATAAAGCCTAAGATGGAGGCTACAGGCCGGCGCACTTCATGAGATTGGATAAAGGCTATTTTTGTAAGCGTTTGTTTTTGCTCAAACACCTTTTGTTTTAGTTCTATCTTTTTTGTTATGTTTATCAAATTGAAGAACACACCGATGATTTCATCCTCGGAATTACGTGCCGGAACGTATGTTAGGTGACACCAAATTGTTTCGTCATTCCATTTGATCTGTTGTTTTACCTGGACAGGCGAACCACTTAAGGCTTTGCTGTAGTTATTTATGAATTCTGACACATATGGCTTATTGGTATAGGCCGTCACTTTGATGCCGGCATATAAGCTTAAATTGTAAACTTTTTCTACATAACTAGCGCACACCTCATTAAAAGCTATTATTTCTGCGTTTTTACCGATAAAAAGCTGGCAAGAGTTAGAACCCGAAAAAAAAGAATTTAAATTAATTGCTGCATTTTTAGATTCAATGATTTGTTCTTTTAGAAGCTTTAATCCCTGGTTGACCTCTTTGGGCGCATTGTCAGGGCGGTAAGACCTTTCCGAGATTTGATGTGAATTCCCGATAGGCTTTTTGGTAACCCTCTCTGACACGTATAAATTACTTAACTCACGTCCGTTGGGAGTATTTCCTGGTATGCTAAAAAGCGACAATGAAGACAAAGGAAGATTTTTGTCCCCCTCGTCTGAAGCTGTTTCGAAGAATTGGGCTTCCTCCCGCATCTGGTTTGTTCTCATGATCTGATGTTGTTAATTAGTCAATTTTAATAACTGCATAACCAGCAAGGATTGTTGTATTCAAGCTGGAATCATGAACAAATCTAAGATGAACCAAAAAGTTTGAGAAGTGGTATCGACACATATAGCAAATGTGCTGACAGAAAGTCAATAGCGTCCGACCGGATTATATGGAATTGGGAAATAAGAGGCTTCCCAATATTTTACAATAGCCGACGAAATGGTTGAGTAGCCGTTTTATGCAAATCTCTTGCGTAAATATGAAGTAAATGAAACGCTAACAGCTATAAAACGATTAATCATTATATAATTCCAATTCATTTTTTATTAAAGTATATATGCAGATTATTATTATTCTGTCGATACATTTCTGCTATGTGTCGAAACCATAAAGTAAATTCAGCCGTTTGTTGGCTCCTTTGTACTGTTAACACAAGATCAGTTTATTCCTAAACCTTATCATAAAGGGCCTCGTCAATTGCACAGCAAAAAATATCATCGGCTTCCTTCCGCTATCTGTCGGTGTCTCTTCGCTATGTATCGAAACCATGACTAAATATTTGAAATTTCCAGTCATTTTGCTAAAGGTTTAGGCGTTTTTATTTTAATCAGGAGATAGTTATGAATCAGATTTTTTCTGACCAGGTGGACAAAGAGCTAATAATATTATTGATAATGTTAATTGGTTATTTAATTTGTAAAGTTGACAAACCGAAAAAGGAATCAAGTGTTGCTATTACCGATCCCGCAATACGCGAGGCAAAGAAATGGTACGACAGCACCTATCGGGCCGCGACCGATGCCAAATTATCAGAATCAAATATAGAAAAATACTCCAGCGACTGGAATAAAAAATTCAGACCTGATTGGCCGGAAGCTCAAATATTTGATGAAAACGACGCCACGATAATCGAAATACCTGCTCTTAAGAATGGGGAAATGACTTTATCATTCTCTCGACCTGATGCCGTTAACGTTGATTTCAATAAATCGGGTACCACTACATCATTGTTGATTGTAAAGCGCAAAATGGAGTTCAATTTGTACGCTATGACCATCGTTGCAAGTGCTTCGCATTTAAAGGCAAACGATGGCAAGCCCCCTATTAATAACTATCGAAAAAAAGATAAGAATTTTGAAGGCGCCGTTTTTTTCAACAAAATGGACGGGACATTTGTAGGAGGTTGGCGCTATCAAAATGGTAAGCCCACCAGGCAGCTTTATCCGTTGGGTGCAAACTGTTCGAGAATTCACACGGGAGGGGGGGGAGTTAAGGCCGATGGCGAGTTCCCGTCTGGCCGTATTCCGCTCATAACGGTAGCATTATGGGAAGATCGTATCTATCATAAGAATGATCCAACAGCTTATTATGGCAACACTTATATTGTGACAAATGCCTGTGCCGATTGTCCAATCGACGAAAATATAATAATACCGGGGGGCATACATGAAACGTTGACTCCCCACACGGCGGCATATATTCTACCGTCAAGGTTTCGCCTCGAGCAAGAGCTTCACCAATTAAAAGTTGGCTTCAGAAATTTGAATTGAATCAGCAGTAACCCGCTTAGCGGTTTGGACAGAAGGTAGATTGTGTCGATAGAAAATGGATATTGGCCAATAGGTATTAAGGGAGGATTGTGAAGCAGTAAGTTCTTTAACTCTAATTTAGTAAGCCAATTATAGAGCAGCTATCGACTCAAAATTTTCTTTCTTTGTTGTCTATACGCAGTTAGTGGCATATAAAGGCCGAATACTATCCAATAAATTCGATTTTCTGACTTAGTTAATTCTCGATAATCTAATAAATCTAACAGCATAACAATTGCGAGAACTACACCCACAGTTAACATAAAATATTTCATAATTAGTTCTTCATTAAGTTCGGATCGAATTGTTGCAGTTAAAAACCGTAAATTTTTAAGACTACATTAATGACATATCGTCTTAATGATTTGACGCCGTTTGGATAATAAGGCGCATTTATGCGCCCATTATCGTCCCTGAAAGGTTACTGCACCCCCTCGACGCGCCTACTCCGCTGGGATTTCCGGCCGCTGGCGTCTTTTATGACGGGCATACCTGGCCCTCAGTTCGTCATCATGCAACCATGGAGACGGTTGATTCAGCGCTACTTTATAGCCATGAGCTATATCATATTGATGATATCTGGCAGGCAACGAATTATCGTGTACCCATCCTTTTTTGCTTGCATATACATACTGATGTGCAGATATGTCATAATAAACTCCAATTTGCGGCATGTAATAATAATTTGCATGGCCAGGACCTGCAGATACATGGTTATCCGGCGGAATGGTTGAATCAGGATCGGTACCGCCGCCTGGCAAACCAATTTGAGCGTGCGTAGTTAATACACTCGCCGATACCAGTAATAATGTAATTATTACTTTGGTTAGTTTGTTGTTTTTGAACATAAAATTTTCAATTAAGTTGCACATAGGGTTATTTTATTACTTGAGCAGGGTTGCCAAAATTTAATTTTATTCCCAACACTATTTGCCGGTATTGGTCGCTATGGAGGTTTCTGAACTTGCTGGGCGGATCGTCATAACCATCAAGCCCTTCACCAAAAACTACGCTATGCACGTAACATAAATCAATGGCCATGTAGGGCTCGTCAAAATCATTGTAAAATTTGAACTCATATCCAAATCTCAGCGGTATATCTACATTTATGCTTTTGTCTGCACCCGGAAACTTATAAGTCGATTGGTAAATGCTGTAGCGCTGTACAGAATTGTTATTATCAACAAGTCCTATGCCTGTGCCTCCATAAAAGTTTTTTAAAAAATTAACAAAGTCACTCCTTGAGTAACCTATAATCCCGCCCAGTTGATAGTCTGTACGAAGTATAAATGCTGCATAGTGGTTGACATATTCGCGGCCAAAAGGGTCTAAATTTGGCGTGAGGCCTCCGCCGGATAATGTGCCGTATTGTAATTCGGCAACAGATGACGCGAACGGACCATAATTATATATAAAATTTAGATTCGCCGACACATGGTTTGCCTGCGTTGTTATATTAGTGTAACCACGCTCATAGCTAAGATCCAGACCAACGCCAAATTCATCGAAATGGTAGGCCTGCTGCGCTTTAACGATGAATGATGGTAAAACAAACGCCAAAAGTAAAAAGAGTCTTTTCAATGCTTAATTTTAATATGCTATGTTATTGAACCGACTGATACATATCAGAAATGATTCCCAGTTATCGATCTTGTTGATAAATCCAAAAAGTAGTTGGGGCGCGGCCGCTGTACCGATAGGCAGACTTTAACCTGATTTTCTATTTTCCGCTATTTTACCCACGCAGTACCGAATATTGCACGCCCGGGAAGCTACCGGACGCGAGTCCTTACTGATTGCGGATTTAAAGTGCATTTCAGTTTTCACTTCCCTGTTTCTCAGTTAGTTTAGATTTAAAACAATATTAAACCGTTATCAACCAAGCAAATAATGGCGCGAAAGTATTATTGACCAGGTACCTTGCCGAATGGTTTCGACACATACATAGAGGATGCCGACAGAAAATGGGTAATGAACGACGGCTATCGGGGAAATTAGTTAAGTAACGATGAGGAATGTTTTGAGACCACAATTACCGTGCGGGTGTCTGCAAAGCTGCTGACTGCCGATAATTTAACCTTTGTTGTAGTTACTTTAAAAGTATTGATATATTGTTTTGTAACCTGCGTTTTCAAGTAAACACGCTGCATTTATGCTATATTTTAATAGCGCAGGAACTTCATTCTCGGGGAAGTAGCCACGGGAATGAACTGATTTAGCGATGATGATACTGAAAATTAAAGGAAACAACCAGCAATAATAGGCGGCTTGATAAACTTAACAGGCATATCGAAGATCGTCGGATTTAATTATTATTCTATCTGTTTGTTTGATCAACATGCCGATTAATTGCAGGTATTTCGCCCGATATATGCATTTTTTTAAATTCCTATTTATAAGCAAGTTATTCCATTTTTCGTAATTTATTCTTGCTCATTTTAACATGTGCCCGGTGTTTTTCTGTGCTGGTGATACCTCACTAACAAAAAATCCGGCAAAAACTCATTTTCTGTCGGCACCTTCCACGTATCTGTCGATACCACTAAATAACTTAATTAACAACGTTTTTCTTTGCGCCCCATGAAAAAAAGCGCTGTGTCAAAGAAAATAACCCTATCCATATTTGCAATTGTTTTTCCGTGTTTTATATTTTGCCAGCCTGCCAAAAAAGGGTCGTTGCAGTATTTGAGTTTCTGCAATGGCTTTAAGCCAATTGAATTGGGTTCTGAAGTTGAGCGGCTGGATCAAGGCAAGTTGGCATATCTGGATGATGTTGATAGCCTGGACTCCGATGGCTGCTATAAGTTTTGCTATAAGGACAGCGCTATGTTGTACTTGGGGCACGGTTTGCTACTTAACCGGGTAGGGCTTCGCACTTATAACAATAGAATAGTTAACATTTATCTTTTCTTCCCGAGGAATGCCGGGCATGAGGTTCTTCAGAATTTCGAGGCGAACTACGGAGAATGTACCGGCGTTTTGGGAGAATTTATGTATGACTGGAAGACAACAGGAGTAACCTTATCGTTACGCTATAGCCGGGCCATCGAAATGGGAGTAGCAATATTTACATGCGTCGACCTTGAGAATCAGGTGATTGAAGATGGCAATAAACGGAAAACAAAGCAACAAGATAACCAGGGTTTACCTGTAACTGCAACGGCAGCTGCCAGTAAGCCGGAATGAAATTGTCGCTTATGCAAAAAACTGTCCAATACTGTGTACAATGAAATCTGATGCGCCAAATATTGGGAAAGTGTAAATTGTTCGGACGAAACCAACAGGTGGAATGTACGCTTTCATAAGCTTTGATAATTTCCGGGTAATATCGCATATCGTCGGCTTCAATTATCATTCTATCGGTTTATTCGCTCAACTTGTCGATTGCTTGCCTATGTTTCACCCTAAATATGTGTTTTTTTGTAAGTATCTGTATATAAGCATATTAATTAATTTTAAATGGTTTATTCTTATTTATTTAACTCGTTTCCTGGTGTTTTCCAGCTCCTTTGATAGTCATTATCAAAAAAACCAATAAAATCCATTTTCTATCGGCATCCTCCCTGCATGTGTCGAAACCACGAAACATCTTCTAATATCTACACGTTTTTTTGCATAAAATTTTGCGGCTCTTGTGTCCGTGCTATTCAATCCCGGGCATACAGGCTGACATTATTTAACAGAATTAACATGGTTTCGCTAAACGCAAATTTATAAATGAGTGTGCTTCAATTATTAGCCGGTCTCCTTGCAGTTACTGCGGTGGGTTTAATTGTTGCAAATCTGGTTTATTGGGTTAAAACGCTATTTGACAAAAAACCACCGAAGTAGTAAAGAAAGCCGGGTAAATATCTCCGGATAAAAAATAAAAATTGATTAAAAAAACTGGTTCAAAAGAAGGAAGCAGGTCCAGTTTCTCGCAATTACTGATAGCGATAAACAAAACGAATTTCCGGTCTTATGGAATTGGATACTTCTAACAGAACATGATTACCCTTAATGAGTTCCAGATGATGAATATAAATGAAAAAATCAAGGCAATAGAAAAAGGCAGCTTTCTTTCGGAAAGGAAGGAAGATCAAATACTGGTTCGGCTCTATAAACTGGGAAATTTTTATGTGGAGTCATTTATTGAGCTCCGCCGGAATAAGGTCGTTCATTTTATCGCTTTTAATTCAAATGACCTGCTTCTTCCATACATAAAAAAATGAAACTGTTAATTCTCGACGCTTTACTGTTTTTGGTAATTGTGGTACTGATTGCAGGGGCACAAAAGATAAATGAGAAAATAAAAAAATATTAAAATGATCACATTAAACTTTAAAGGATTTGTTGCCTCCCTTGATGAGTCGCGTATGCCCCGGGTTTTTATAAAAAAAACGGTTATGTGCATTGCAGTTGTGCTCTTATTATCGCAAAGCGCTTTTGCGCAGGCACCCAATATCTCTTATAGCCCTTCAACCGATGTGCTGCCGTTGGGTACCGCATTCTCCATAACGCCGGCTAATACTGGCGGCGCCGTTCAGGGAAGTTACGGCGTAACCACATTTGCAGGAAGTACATCAGGAACATCCGGCACCACCAATGGCACGGGTACAGCAGCCCGGTTCAACGCGCCGAGTGCCATATGGATTGATCCGGCCTCAGGTACAATGTACATTGCTGATCAAACAAATAACCAAATACGGCAGATCACTTCGGCAGGTGTAGTAACCTTGCTGGCGGGCAGCCCCACGTCTCTGCAAGGCACAACCAACGGAACAGGCACTGCGGCTCTTTTTGGCGGCCCGGTTGGCATAACCGGTGATGGGGCGGGCAATTTGTATATAGCTGAATATGCCAATAGTGATATCCGTAAGATCGTCATTTCCACCGCTGCAGTTACCCTGCTGGCGGGCAGTTCCACAGGAGCGTCAGGATTGACGAACGGCACAGGTACCGCCGCCCGTTTCAACCTTCCGAGGGATATAAAATACAACCCAACAGACGGGGCGCTATATGTTGCTGATTTTTTAAATAATCAGATCAGAAAGGTAACAACAGCAGGCGTTGTAACCACATTTGCCGGCAGCAATTCAGGAACATCGGGACTTGCCAATGGTACAGGTACAGCCGCTACCTTCAATCGCCCCGACGGTATAGCTGTTGACGCATCCGGCAACCTTATTGTAAGCGACTCTTTTAATTCTGAGATCAGGAAGATAACCACACCAGGAGCGGTTGCGAGCCTTTTTGCGGGGAGTGCGACCGGGGCTTCCGGCAGTACCGACGGCACAGGTACCGCCGCCACCTTTAACCTTCCGGCAGGAATTTCTGTGGATGCAGCGGGAAATTTGTACGTGGCGGATAACGGCAATAACAAAATCAGGTTGATTAGCTCTTCCGCAGTGGTAACAACCATTGCAGGAAACGGCACCGCCGGCTATTTGGATGGTACAGGTACGGCTGCCGAATTTAAGGAGCCCCGGGGAATATACTTCGATCCATCAGGGGTGAACTTGTATATTGCTGACTGGGGCAATAACGTGATCCGCAGGTTTGGGATTTATGGATACACGATTAGCCCTTCGCTGCCGGCGGGGCTTACTTTTAACAATACTACAGGCACCATCAGCGGCACACCGACCACTACATTTTCACCAACTGTATTCACAGTTATAGCTTATAACCCAACCGGAAGCTCTTCGACTACGATCACATTATCCGCCGCAGGCGTGGCGCCTAATATCTCCTACACTCCTTCAACCAATGTATTGAACGTAGGCAGCGCTTTCTCTATAACACCCGCCAATTCAGGTGGTGCTGTTCCGCTCAACACTATTGGCCTGATCAGTACTTTTGCCGGAAGTACGGCAGGAACGGCGGGCAGGACCAATGCTACGGGTACCGCGGCGCTTTTCGATGGTCCCCGGGGAGGAGCATTTGATGCATCGGGCAACGTATACGTTGCGGATAATGGCAATAATGAGATCCGCAAGATCACCCCGGCCGGGGTAGTCACCCTGCTGGCAGGCAGTTCTACAGGCGCATCCGGTATTACCAATGGCACGGGTACCGCCGCACTGTTTAATTTTCCCGTTAGCGTAGCCTCCGACGGCGCCGGAAACCTTTATGTTACCGACTTTAACAATAACGAGATCAGGAAGATCGTGATTTCGACCGGCGCTGTGACACTTCTGGCTGGCAGCGCTACCGGGGCGAGCGGTTCTGCAAATGGTACTGGTTCTGCGGCTACTTTTAATGGGCCGGAGGGCATAACTTACAATTCGACCACTGGTGCGCTTTACGTAACCGAGGGGAACGGGAACCGGATCAGAAAAGTGACAACCGCCGGCGTGGTGACCACATTTGCCGGGAGTGGTACCGCCGGCAACACAAATGGTACGGGTACCACAGCTCAATTCTTTGCCCCCCGCAGCATTGCCGCTGATGCTTCAGGAAACCTGTATGTGGCTGATTATGGCAATAACGAGATTCGCAAGATAACTACCGCCGCCGTGGTGAGCCTGTTCGCCGGGAGTGCCACAGGCGCATCCGGCTCCGCTAACGGAACAGGCAGCGCTGCAACTTTTAGCAGCCCGCTATCAGTTACTGTCGATGCCTCGGGTAATTTGTACATAGGCGATGGCTCTAATCTCATCCGGGCAATTACGTCTGCAGCGGTAGTAACTACTGTTGCCGGGACAGGCAGCATCGGTTATGTTGACGGCGCCGGCACATTAGCCGAATTTAACAGAATGGAGGGAATTGAATATAACCCGACAAATGGAACAGTACTGATCGGTGACCTGTTTAATAATGTGATCCGCGAAATGTCAAACTACGGATATTTTATCACCCCGTCGCTACCCGCAGGGTTAAGCTTTGACGGAACGACCGGAAAGATCAGCGGCACACCGACCGCGTCATTTTCAGCTACCGTGTTCACCGTTACAGCTTACAACCAATACGGAAGTTCAACAACTACCATTACATTATCTTGTGTATCAAAAATCGACTGGACAGGCACAACCAGTACGGACTGGGCCACAGGATCCAACTGGAGTACAGGCACAGTGCCGGGCGTCAACGATATGGCGCGCATAGGGGTAGTAGCCTATTCCGGAAGTCAACCGACTGTAAGTTTAAGCACTTCGGTTTATGCCGTTGAGCTGGGCAAACTCAATTTACCCGTCGCGTTAACCTTGGCTTCCGGCGCAATTTTGAGCACCGGTACAGGCGGGGTTGTGATGGATTCATTGGCGAAGATGAACGTCTTTGGACCCGGTATTTTACTTATCGGCAGCGGCACTACAAAAATATATGCCAACTCAGGGATTTCTCTTTTAAGCAACGCTGTTTTAAGCCTGGGCACAAATGTATCGTTAATTAACCAGGGCACTTTCGCTTTGGCTTCCGACGCCAATGGTTCAGCGTCGATAGCGGCATTGCCATCCGGGGCTTCTGTCAGCGGGGTTGTATTATGGGCCCGTTATATTACCGGCGGTGCAGGGCACCGGGGGTACCGCTTGCTCTCTTCGCCCGTATACGCCAGTACCGATTCATACAGTAATAAAATTTACAGCATCAACTTCCTGCTGAACTCGACCTTCCTTACAGGTTACGGGGGCACCGCCGGCGGCTTTAGCCAATACGGCAACCCCACCTTGTACCTGTACCGCGAAAGCCTGACCAACCCTGCCAGTAACACCTTTTATGGCGGCAATTTCAGGAGTATCAACAACATCAGCGCCTCGCCCAATTACACCATTGATATCGACGGCGGGCCATATAACATCCCGATCGGGAACGGCTATTTATTCTTTTTCAGGGGCAGCACTTCTACAGTTAATCCCTATACAACTACCACTATCCCGGTAGCTGCAACTTTACTCGCTTCCGGCACCTTAAACCAGGGTACCATTACGGTAAAGGATTGGTTTACCCCATCTTCGTCATCATTAAGTTTTACGGCTGCAAGCCCTGCCGGGATACAGGGTTTTAACCTGCTGGGCAACCCCTACCCCTGTACCATCAATTTTGAAAAATTTAACCGCAACGGCGCCAGTTCTACCATTTATATGAGTGGCATGACAACACCGGCTACCATCTATTTCTTTAACCCGGTTACCAAACAGTATTGCAGTTACCAGCAAAAAAGCAGCATCACTTCGGCTGCCGATACTACTACCAGTATTAATCCCGGCATTTCAAGCGATGGCTACGCCAGCAACATGATTCCCAGCGGAGAAGGTTTCTTTATCAAGGCTACCGGAACCGGTCAAACATTCACTTTCACCGAAAATGCAAAAGTAACCACCCAGCCGTTAACCACCAGCCTGGGCGAGCTGATGAGTACAGGAAATAAATCGCTTCCGTCGGCGCACCGCAGTGCGGATTTGGCAGGGTTGGCCAATGCATCCGCTACACAGCCTGATGCCTTGTTAAGACTCAGAATGGTAACCGATTCGCTAAATACCGATGAGGTGGTACTGGTATTTAACAGCCAGGGTGCCGCAGCATACTCAGCGCAGCAGGATGCCCTGGATCTTGGCGGGAACGGCGCTTTGGAAAATTTGTCCCTTCTATCAAGTGATAGTGTTAAATTATGTATTTACAAAACGCAGTTGCCTGGCAAAATACAGCAAATCATTCCTTTACTGGTGGATGCTGTAGCTTCGGGCAATTACCAGCTTAAAAAGATCCAGTTAAACAACCTTCCCAAACTGTATCATGTCTGGCTGATGGATGCCTTTATGAAAGATTCGCTGGAGGTGACAGCAAACGATACCTATAGCTTTGATATCGATAAATCCAATCCCGCTACATTCGGCACCGGCCGGTTTACTTTGGTTATCCGGCAGGACCCGGCTTTAGGGGTACACCTGCTAAATTTTACCGCACTAAAAGCAACAGCCGGTGCACAGGTTGGCTGGGTAACCGAAAATGAAGCGGGTTATACCAGCTTCACGGTTGAAAGAAGCAGCAATAACGGGACAACTTTTATTGACCTGGGAGAAATTGCCTCAAGCGGGCTGGGTACTTATGGTTTTCTGGATAAAAATCCCCCGGTTGCTGCTGACCAATACCGTTTGAAGATCACAGACCTTAATGGTACCATCACTTATTCATCCGTAGTAACGCTGATATATGGCAATGGAAAAGGCAGCCAGGTGGCCAATACCATTAACGTTTACCCAAATCCCGCAAGCAGCGTAATTGATTTAACTGTCGCTCAAAATGATTTGGCGCCATCAAGTACGGCATCCTACAAAATAATTATTACCAATAGCAGTGGTTCAATTGTAAAAACAGCGGTTTCAGTCGGCGCCACATGGCAAAGTAATGTAAGTGGCTTTTTACCAGGTACCTATATGATACAAGTGGTGAATAACAACAATAATAGCCTGGTTGGGAAAACAAAGTTTATAAAAAATTAAAATAGATGAAGTTAAAGATATTTAACAGCGCCTTATTGACATTACGTTTAGCGGGGGTTGCTGTTTCTCTTGGATGGGTATTATTATTAGCCCAAAGTGCGGCGGCACAGGCGCCCAATATATCGTACAGCCCTTCAACCAATGTGCTGGCGTTAGGTAATGCTTTCTCCATAGCGCCTGGCAATACGGGTGGTGCTGTTCCTGCAGGCGGCTTCGGTACTGTAAGCACTTTTGCAGGCAGCACTTCAAATACTTCCGGATGGGTTAATGGTACAGGTACGGCGGCCCGTTTTTTCTTCCCCAATGCCGTGGCGATAGATGCATCCGGCACCTACTATGTTACGGAAGATTATGATGTCAGGCAAATAACATCAGGAGCGGTAGTAACCTCAATAGCGGGGTCAATGAACGGTTCAACCGGCAGTACAAATGGCACCGGTTCGGCTGCACGATTTTTCATTCCTGTTGGAATAGCAACCGACGGCGCCGGCAACTTATATATTGCCGATGAGTCGAACAATGAAATAAGAAAAGTAGTGATATCGACGGGGGTGGTTACTTTATTAGCAGGCAGCTCCACAGCGGCAACAGGTACTACAAACGGTACAGGCACCGCAGCAAGATTTAATACTCCGATTGGCATAGTATATAACCCCTTGGATGGCGCGCTTTATGTAACAGATAATGGCAATAACGAGATCAGGAGGGTTACCACCAGCGGTGTAGTAACGCTGTTTGCGGGCAGTAGTACAGGGGCATCCGGTTTAACAAACGGCACAGGTACGGCAGCAGCTTTCAATGCGCCGGAGGGAATAGCCATAGATGCATCCGGCAATTTTTATGTTACAGACCAGAATAATAACGAGATCAGGAAAATAACGTCAGCAGGTGTTGTAAGCCTTGTTGCCGGAAGCACAACCGGAGTTTCAGGTACAACGGATGGTTTGGGCACAGCGGCAACATTTAACACGCCGACAGGAATTGCTGTCGATCCTTCAGGCAATCTATATGTGTCCGAGCGGGGGGCACCCATGGATATAAGGTTTATCAGTACTTCGGGCCAGGTGGTAACGGTCGCCGGCGGCAGTCTTGGCAACGTTGATGGCAACGGTACCGCAGCTGAGTTTGATGACCCATACCTGATGGCGTTTGATCCTGCAACCGGGTCACTGATTATACCTGACACCCACAATTCTTCCTATCGTAAAATGTCAACTTACGGTTGGTTTATCAGCGCTGCATTGCCATCGGGATTATCCTTTGACAATACTACAGGTACAATAAGTGGTACGCCAACCGTCGCATTTTCTGCCACTACCTATACGGTTTATGCGGTCAATTCATCAGGCGTTTCGTCTACAACGATCACGTTATCCGCTGTAGGCATGGCGCCTAATATCTATTATACCCCTTCAACTAATGTATTGGTTCAGGGTACATCTTTCTCCATAACACCTGCTAATTCAGGCGGTGTTGTTCCGCTCTCCACCATTGGCCTGATCAGTACTTTTGCCGGAAGCACGGCAGGAACATCTGGTACCACCAATGCCACCGGTACTGCGGCTCGTTTCTCAGGTCCTAACGGAGGCGCTTTTGATGCATCGGGCAACCTGTACGTTGCGGATAATAGCAATAATGAGATACGGAAAATCACCCCCGCCGGTGTAGTCACCCTGCTGGCAGGCAGTTCTACAGGCGCTTCCGGTATCACGAACGGCACCGGAACGGCGGCGCTGTTTCATTCTCCCACTGGCGTGGCCTCCGACGGTGCGGGGAATCTTTATGTTACCGACTACGCCAATAACGAGATCAGGAAGATCGTGATTTCGACTGGCGCCGTTACTCTTTTGGCTGGCAGCGCCACCGGAGCGAGCGGCTCTGCCAACGGCACCGGCTCAGCGGCCACCTTTAATAATCCGTCTGGCATAACTTACAACCCTGCTGATGGCGCGCTCTACGTAACGGAGGCTAACGGGAACCGGGTCCGGAAAGTGACAACCGCCGGCGTGGTCACCACATTTGCAGGGAGTGGCACTGCCGGATTGACAAATGCTACAGGTACTTCTGCTCAATTCTTTTCCCCCCGCGGGATTGCTGCTGATGCTTCAGGAAATCTGTATGTGGTTGATTATGGGAATAACGAGATCCGCAAAATAACTACAGCCGCCGTGGTGAGCCTGTTCGCCGGAAGCTCCACAGGCGCAACCGGCTCTGCTAACGGAACAGGCAGCGCTGCCACTTTTAGCGCCCCGATATCAGTTACCGTTGACGCCTCGGGTAATTTGTACGTCGGCGACGGTGTCACTGGTCCAAATCTCATCCGGACGATTACGCCGGCTGGCGTGGTAACTACCGTTGCCGGTTCTGGCAGCTTAGGTTACATTGACGGTGGTGGCCTGGTAGCTAAGTTTAACAGCGTACAAGGAATAGAATATAATCCGACAAATGGAACTGTACTGATCGAGGATTACTTAAATAATGCAATCCGTGAAATGTCAAACTACGGCTATTTTATCACCCCGTCGCTACCTGCAGGGTTAAGCTTTGACGGAACGACAGGAAAGATCAGCGGCACACCTACAGGTACATTTTCAGCCACCACATTCACGGTCATTGCCTACAACCAATACGGAAGTTCATCCACTGCCATAACCCTTACATCCGGCCTGCCGCCTAATATCTCCTATAGTCCGCCGACCAATGTACTGCCTCTTGACGTACCTTTCTCTATAAGCCCAACCAATACAGGCGGAGCCGTGCCTGCCAGTATCTACGGTGCCGTAACCACATTTGCGGGCAGCACCTCAGGAACAGCAGGCCTAACCAACGGCACGGGGACAGCGGCTCAATTTAATGGCCCCTGGGGCTTATATTTTAACCCTTCATCCAGCATATTGTATGTAGATGACGCCGGCAACAACGAAGTCCGGAAAATTACATCCGCAGGCGTAGTAACACTTTTTGCGGGCAGCGCTACCGGCGCTTCGGGTAATACCAACGGCACAGGTAGCGGGGCACTATTTCTTAGCCCGGCAGGTATAACATCCGACGGCGCTGGAAACTTATATGTTTCATCAGGTTCCACTGTAATTTCGTCCCAAACCTCTAATAATGATATCAGGAAGATAGCGATCTCGACGGGCGTTGTTTCCAGTTTTTCGGGCAGCGGGAATGGTACTACTTACGGCACCACCAACGGCACCGGTGCGGCAGCTACTTTTAATGTGCCATTCGGCATATCCTATAACCAGTCAGACGGCAACTTTTATGTAACTGATTATTATGGCAACGATGTGCGAAAAGTTACTACCGGCGCGGTTGTATCGTTATTTGCCGGCAGCCCGACACAAGCGGTTGGATCAACCAATGGCACTGGCACTGCGGCTTTATTTCGCAACCCGTTGGGGATCGCGGTTGATCCGGGTGGTAACTTATATGTTTGCGATGTATTTAATAACCAGATCAGGAAAATAACTTCCGCCGGTGTGGTAACGCTGTTCGCGGGAAGCGCCACGGGCGCGGCGGGCGCTACCGACGGGATCGGATCCGGTGCTACCTTTAATTCACCTTACGGCATCGTGAGTGATGCGGCAGGTGACCTGTATGTGATGGATGCCGGTAATTACAAAATCAGGTTTATAACCCCTGCAGGGGTGGTGACAACTGTTTTTGGGAATGGTACGGCTGGATTTGTTGACGGTCTGGGCACCGCGGCTGAGTTTCACGGCGCCTTCGCAGGAGCATTAGACGAGACAGGAGGATATTTATATGTTTCGGATTACCACAACAATGCGATACGCAAAATCGGAATTTACGGTTATTCGATCACCCCTTCGCTGCCTGCGGGGCTAAGCTTTGACGGAACTACCGGTGCTATCAGCGGCACGCCTGCAACTACATTTGCAGCAACCACATTTACCGTTACCGCTTACAACCAGTACGGTAGCTCGGCTACTACTATTACTTTATCCTGTGTAGGGTATGACTGGACCGGCAACACCAGTACCGATTGGGGAACAGGATCAAACTGGAGCACAGGTACGGTTCCAACCAGCAACAGCACGGCGCGCATAGGTGTGGTGGCTTATACGGGCAGCCAATCTCAGCCCACTTTAAGCTCAAGCACTACGGTTGCACTGGTGATGTTTGGCAACCTCGCACCCAGCGCTGCACCCACACTGAGCATCGCTTCAGGAGCGACCTTAACGTCAAGCAGCGGCATCGTAGTAAATTCGTCATCGGGAACTGCAATAAACGGGTCGGGTACATTAAGTCTTGGCAATGGTGCGGCTTCTTCAATAGCTTCATCCGGTTCATTAACGCTTGGGCCGACCGCTGTGCTAAGCCTTTCCGGCGGCACATTCACCAATTCCGGTACATTCGTCCTCGGATCCGACGCCACCGGTTCTGCATCTATAGCTACTCTGCCATCGGGCGCGTCCATTATAGGTACAGTAACAGTACAACGTTACCTCACCGGCGGATCCGGTCATAGGGGCTATCGCTTGTTATCGTCACCTGTGTACGTTAGTACCGATAGTTACAGCAATAAAATTTACAGTATAAACTACCTGCTAAATTCCACCTTTTTGACCGGTTATAATGGAACCGCCGGAGGCTTTAGCCAATACGGCAATCCCACCCTGTACCTGTACCGCGAAAATCTGACCAATCCTTCAAGCAGCACCTTTTATAGCGGCAATTTCAGGAGTATTAATAACATAAGTACCTCGCCCAATTACAACCTCGACATCGATGGGGGACCGTACAATATTCCGGTTGGGAATGGCTACCTGTTCTTTTTCAGGGGGGGCACTGCAACAGTCAATCCTTATACTACTACCAGTACGCCGGCTCCTGCAACTTTGTCAACATCCGGTACCTTAAACCAGGGTACTATTACGGTAGCCGACTGGTTTACACCGTCAGTATCCACATTGAGCTACACAGCAGCAAGCCCCTCAGGTATAAGAGGTTTTAACCTGTTGGGAAACCCTTACCCTTGTACCATCAACTTTGAAAAATTTAACCGTAACGGTACCAATTCTACTATTTACGGAAGCGGCTTCACTACACCTTCCACTATCTATTTCTTTAACCCGGTTACCAAACAGTATTGCAGTTACCAGCAGAAAACCACCATCAGTTCGGTTGCCGACACTACAACCAGTATTAATCCGGGTATTTCAAGCGACGGTTATGCCAGCAACATGATACCCACCGGAGAAGGTTTTTTTATCAAGGCTACCACAACCGGCCAAACATTTAAATTCACAGAAGCAGCAAAAGTAACCACTCAACCATTAACCACCAGCCTTGGCGAGTTGATGAGTGCGGGAGTCGGGTCACTTCCGGCGGCCCACCGCAGTGCAGATCTGGCAGGAATGCCTGCGGCGGCGGTCGCCACACAGCCCGACGCCCTGTTAAGACTCAGGTTGGTAACCGATTCGCTAAATACTGACGAGGTGGTACTTACATTTAACAGCCAGGGTGTCGCAGCATACTCAGAGCAGCAGGATGCCCTGGATCTCGGTGGGAACGGCGCTTTGGAAAATCTGTCCCTTTTATCAAGCGATAGCGTTAAATTATGTATTTACAAAACGCAGTTGCCTGGCAAAGCCCAGGAAACTATCCCTTTACTGGTGGATGCTACAGCTTCCGGCAGTTACCAGCTTAAAAAGATCCAGTTAAACAACCTTCCCAAACTGTATCATGTTTGGCTGATGGATGCTTTTATGAAAGATTCTTTGGAGGTTACTGCAAACGATACTTACAGTTTTGCCATCGATAAATCCAATCCCGCTACATTCGGCACTAACCGGTTCTCTTTGGTTATCCGGCAGGACCCGGCTTTAGGGGTACATCTGTTAAATTTTACAGCACTCAAAGCAACGGCCGGCGCGCAAGTTGGATGGGTAACCGAAAATGAAGCGGATTATACCAGCTTCACGGTTGAAAGGAGCAGCGATAACGGGACAACTTTTACTGATCTCGGAGAAATTGCCTCAAGCGGGCTGGGCACTTATGGATTTCTGGACAAAAATCCCCCGGTTGCTACCGACCAATACCGTTTGAAGATCACTGACCTTAATGGTACCATTACCTATTCAAATATAGTGACGCTGATATATGGTAATGGAAAAGGTAGCCCGGTTACCAATAGCATTAGTGTTTACCCAAATCCGGCAAGCATTATAATTGATCTGTCGGTTGCTCAAAATGATTTGGCGCCGTCAAGTACGGCATCCTACAAAATAATTATTACCAACAGCAGTGGTTCAATTGTAAAAACAGCGGTTTCAGCCGGCGCCACATGGCAAAGTAATGTAAGTGGCTTTTTACCTGGCACTTATCTGATACAGGTTCTGAACAACAACAATAACAGCCTGATTGGCAGAACGAAATTTATAAAAATTTAAGAGAAAAGTTAAGATAAGTGAAGTTAAAAATATTTTGCAGCACGTTTTTGTTATTAATGTTTAATGTAGCTATGGTATACGCCCAAGTTGATAATCCATGCGACGGTTCGGATCCCGATGCGAGCTGTCCGCTTGATACCTGGGTGTTTGTTTTGGCAGGGGCATTGGTTATTTTTGCTGTGGCCCGTTTGTACCGGAAACAAAAATCATAAAACGAACGTGCTGGTGATAATCAGTATGATGTAATGGACGGAAAGAGGGGAATAGCAAAATTTAGAGTTGCAATTAAATTGTTTGAAAGCAAAGATTTAACAGATGTATAATTTCAAATGGCTTTGTTTGATTTTACCCCATGATTGGCGAAGTGATTCCAATTTGAAAAGGCATTGCAGAAGATGCGGAATGAAGCAACGCCGGGCGGTTTTTGACTGGTTTAAATGGGATAAAGATTTTAACTGATAAAACTATGTGTGAGTGTCCATTTTCTTGTAACAACTATCCTGAATGCACAGAATTTTGGCAAAAGGGATTTGATCCTGATTCCGATAACGAAAAGAACAGACAAACCGGGATTTTGATTGGTAACCTAAACCTTATCACAATTAACCGTATGGATGACCTGAAAGAATCAGATGTAAAAATATTGAAGAAAAAGGTTGTTAGCGCATAACCTGCAACCGAAATGTGAGCCTGCAGAACCAAATCAAGAAATAATGACAAGCCAAAGCTCATAACAAAGACGAGATACAAGTAATACGGCGTTACGAGGTCGCATGCAGTCACCGATATATAAAAAGAAACCGATTCGTCGTTGATCATTGCATTTCTTTATTTCAAATGGCCAGATCTTACCGATCGAAATTGACTTATGTTAATTTCATCCAACTTTTATTTCCTATAGTCAAAAACAATCTCGTTGAGGTATTTGGCGTTCAGTTAATATCACCAATAAAAAATATTATTTGGTTTTAATAGATTTTCTTTACCTTACTCGCAGTTTTTTAGAAATGCGTGGCAGGTAATCGAGCTGCCAGGGATAAGTACTCAATTCAATCTATTACTATGGCAATAAATTGTATAATTGTTGACGACGATGAAATTGCTTTATCACATCTTTGCGATTTGATTAATAAGACCCCATTTTTGAACATATTGTCTTATCACAACCACCCTGCTAATGCACTAAAGGCGCTTGAAAATGAAGACCCTCAACTTGTTTTTCTGGATATTAATATGCCTGATTTAAATGGCATTGAATTAGCCCGGATTATCAACAAGCAAAAGGAAGGAGCGGCGCCCCGCATAATTTTCACATCGGGTTTTGAACGATATGCCCTTGAGGGGTACAAAGTAGAAGCTATCGATTATTTGCTAAAACCTGTTGAATATGATGATTTTATCACAGCAGCCTACAAGGCAAAAACGCTGATAGAGCATGGCGCAAAAATGAGCAGTGCCATAGATTACAAAGAAAACGATTTTCTTTTTCTAAGAGTGGAGTACGAATTGGTCAAAGTTTACCTAAAAAATATACTATATGTTGAAGGTTTTAAAGATTATGTAAAGATTTATGTAATAAATAGTAACGGCTTCATTAAATCGCTTACAACGATGAAAAATATTGAAGAAAAGTTACCCTCTCATTCATTCATAAGGGTGCATCGTTCATTTATTGTATCACTCGACAAGATAGATGCGATTACCACAAACACAATAAAAATAGGAAAAGCAATAATCCCGGTAAGCAATCAATATAAAGATGACTTCAAAACATTCATCGATCAATGGTTCTAAAATATTTTTTTGCTGATTTTCGGCATTCTCAATAACTATTCCGTCGGCTACAGTGCTCCATCTGTCGATAAATTGTGATAATCTATTTTTCTTTACAGTTTATTCTTGGTAACTATTGTTTTAACAGTGCATGCGTATGATGAAATTATTTACTTTTAGTAAATAATTGATTGTGAGTGTTTTAATAACTATAGTATAATATTTCGTAATTAATTAATAACCCCGAAATAACTGCTGCAGAAATATTTTTGCGCAACTTAATAATAAGGGTAATAATTGTGCATTCTCATCAGTAAATATTTTCTTTCTGTCGGCATCCTGTACGTTTGTGTCGATAGTACTAAATTCCATGTTTTAATGCTCGTTTCTTTGCGGCCGATTTGGGGTTGGTAGTATGTTGTATACTTGTAATCAATTAATTGTCAGAAATTTATATGGCAAATTAGTGTGTTTAACGAAAGCAATTACACATAATACTTTTTGATTAAGTAGCTGTATAATAATATAAATGACTAAACGGGAGTGTGAGCGGATAAAGGCCGTTGATAAATTTTTAAGTATAGAAATTAGTAAAAAAAAAGAGCTTCACAAGATTTCTACACTCGCCGCAGAGGTATGCAGAACCCGGGTAGCTTTTATAAGTTTCATCGACAATACTACACAATATATTAAATTTAAGTTTGGATCTGACCTGGAAACAATAGCCAGGGAACATGCCTTCTGCAATTACACAATTAAACAAGAAGGGATAATGATCGTTCCCGACGCGCGGCATGATGAACGATTTGTAAATAATCCCCTTGTTATCAACAATCCCAATATTCGATTCTATGCCGGTATTCCTTTGACGACTGTCGACGGGCACAGATTGGGCAGCCTTTGTGTGATAGACCAGGCCCCAAAGCAATTGGACAGAAGCCAAAAACAAATGTTGGAGTTACTCTCCAAACAAATTGTGGGTATCCTGGAGCTTGACTATAGGCTGAATTTGCTTAAAGAACAGTTCGCCGGGACGAATGACGCATGCATCGGGCGTCGATTTGTTTTTGAAAACTCGAACGCCTCGTATATGCTTGTCGACAAGTATTTGAAGATTACTGCATTTAATAATGAGTTTACCGATTTTATAGAAAAGGTTTACCATAAAGATGTAACCGGGGATGCGGGACTCGCTGATTGTATCGCCGATCCTTACCTATCAGCGTTTATTGACAGCTGTAATAGGGCGTTAAATGGGACCATCGTCCAAATTGAACAACAAGTGAAATATGTGAACAAAACACTTTGGTGCCGTTTTGTTTTTACGCCGGTACGCAATCATAAAGGTGAGATTGCAGGAGTGTTTTTTACTGGAGAGGACATAACCGGGAGAGTGGAACTAAAGCAAAAGCTGTTTAAACAAAACAGGTCGCTTGAGAAAATTGCCTATATTCACTCAAATGAGCTACGAAGGCTGGCAGCTTCTATTACAAGTATTATGAACAGTTTTAAAGCCGAAAATTATGAGGCTACAAAGGAGGAGTTATTAATAATGCAAAGGGCGGCAGATGAGTTGGATGGAAAAATCCGGCAGATAATTAATTATACTTATTAATGGATTAAAAAGGATGCCAGGTTACTTTGGCAACGATACCTAAGTGCTGCGTTTCACAATTATAATTTAAATTTTTTTTAAAAACTAACAATACCATAAATGACAAAAAATTATAATAGCTTTAAAGATATTTCTCATATTGAGGTTAATTTTTCAGCGGATGACAATGAATAATTTGACAGGTAAGCATATTATCAAAGAAGACCTGTGAACAGATGGGGAGCACCGGCCATTATTTCGGGGCTGAAAGTAATTAAAAAATAGCTAAATTAGAATCTGAGCGGTACTCAAACGAAGTGCCGGAATGCTAATCAGCATTGACCACAAACCTTAACAAATATGTTGGCGTATTTATGGATGCTGCGCCGAAATCCTGACAGGGCTTTACCGGACAGCAACGGAGTCATTGACCGTATTTGGTCACGGCTTTGCGTACTCCCCGGTTTGTTGACATTTCTGTTTTTGCATGCATTCAACATTATTATTGTTAATGACGATAGCAAGTTTCGTCATTACTTATTGATTTAAAAGTATAAAGTGCAAGGAAGCAATGGATTTTACTAACAAACAACTTCATACAAAATCATTGTCTAACAATGTTCAAATAGGCAAAAGTGTATACTTATATATTTTTTTAATGTGCTTTGTTTTCAATTTTTCTTGTAAACACCCCGAGCAAAACTACCCTAAGCCCCATACCGCTAACCCGGCGATAGTAAAAGCAAAGGCTTTGTATGCTGCGAATCCGACCGACCGCACCGTGGCTCATTTCGATTCAGTTCTTGCTTCTTTGCCTAACGCAAGCACTTTTGATATTTGGACAAAATATGATGTTAAGGCCAATTATTATTTTTATTTTAAAGGCACATACGCCATGGCAAAGCTATACGCTGATAGTATGCGGTATGTTCTAAAGGGTCACGAAAAAGAATTCGGTGTTGAATACGCACATGCTTTAATGGTAAACGGGACTATTTTGATGGCTGAAAACAGGTTTGAGGAAGCGTTGCAATCGTATTATGATGGCAGTTTATTTGCTCAAAACAACCTGGATCCGTGCAACTCTGCCCAATTCAATAATCAGTTAGGTGCAGAACTCTACCACCAGAGAAATTATCTCAGAGGAGTTCCCTACCTGAAGAGGGCGATAGATGAGGAGAGCCATTGCAGCGGTGATATAGCGGCGAGTCAGGTGGCGACACTCAATACCATTGCACTGTGCTTTGAAAAGGCTAATATGCCTGATAGCGCCATATATTACTATAAAAAGGGGCTGATTTATATTGATCAAAAATTTCCAAAAGGCGCCTTTGCCGACATAGAGCGCGGCATAGTGTACGGAAATCTTGGTGGGACCTACAGCGCCATCAAGAATTATAACCTTGCGCAACAATACCTTAAGGCAAGTATTAAAATTAATAATCGTGCTGGCTATGCGCAGGAGGATGCCAAAACTGCACAGCTAAAATTGGCTAATTTATATATCAGCTATGGACATTTTAAAGCGACCGATAGCCTGTTGCACCAAATTGATGCCGAATGGAAAGCCGGAAAAGGGAAGGGATTTATTGACGATACTATTCAGTATAGGTGGAAAAAATTGCTTTGGGAATATTATGACAGAATACGCGATACTCAAAAAGCGTACGGTTTTGCCAAAAACTTCTATTCCTTTCGGGACTCTTTAAATGAAACCCGAAAAGCCCTGGAAAATGCGAATATTGACGAAGGCCTGAGGGAAACCGAGCAACATTACAATATTGACTTATTGAGCAAAAGCAATCAATTGAAAACGACTTATCTTTCAGCAACAATTGTGTTTTCTATTTTAATCCTTATTATCCTGGCGATGGCGTGGTATAATTTAACGGGATCAAGGAAGAATGTTCGGGAATTGACGGGCCTAAACAAGGTAATCAGCGATTATAACCTGCAAATGCAAAATGCGCTTACTGCCCTGGAGCAGAGCTATGAAGAAAATGCCAACATCATAAAAATAGTTGCGCACGATCTTCGCGCACCGATCGGCGGAATTACCATTGCTGTGTCTAAAATGCTCGAAAAATCCAATTGGTCAGAAAGCGATCGATCTACGCTCAGATTAATTCAGACTTCCGGAAAGGACTCCCTTACCCTGGTCAGTGATTTACTTAAAACGCATAGCAGTTCAAAAGAAATAAAAAAAGAGCCCGTTGCCATGTATTCGCTCCTGGTATATTGTGTAAGTTTTATGCGCTTAAAAGCGGAAGAAAAAGGACAACGGATTGAACTGGACGCAGGTCATTTTACTGTATTTGTAAACAGGGGTAAAATTTGGAGAGTGATTTGTAACCTTATAGCAAACGCCATTAAGTTCAGCCCTCCCGGTACAACTATTAAAGTATTAATGCTTAAAAAGGAAGATAAAGTGGTGATCACTGTTGATGACTGTGGTATTGGCATACCTGACAACATGCACGAAAAAATATTTGACATGTTTACGGAAGCCAAAAGACAGGGAACAACCGGTGAGCAACCCTTTGGTATCGGACTTGCCATTTCCAAACAAATAATAGAAATGCATGGCGGGAAGATATGGTTTGAAGGTAAGCCCATTAACGGAACCATGTTTCACGTGGAATTGCCTATTCAATACTTAAATTAAAGGGTAAATTTTAATTTTGGTTTAAAGGTGTGAAGTATAAAAGGGCGATGAGGATTATTAGTAAGCAATATTATACCAGGCAATTATTAGGTGGCTTTTCATCAGTCCAAAGAAAATGTTTATTCATTTTTTTAGCCTGTTTCATTTTTAACTTTTCATGTAAACGAAACAAGCCCCAGCATTTTAAGCCCCATTTTGAAAGGCCAATACTTATAGAGGCGGAAAATTATTTCGACGTTAACGAATATGCGCGCGGTATCAGATATTTTGATTCAGCATATGCTGTTATCCCTCATAAGGACTTTCTCGATATATGGTCGCATTATATTATAAAAGCTCAGTATTTTTATTGGGCTAAGCCAGAGCCACATGTAGCCCAGTTATATGTCGATAGCATGCTGATGCTTTTAAAAGATCACGAGCAGGAGTATGGAACGGAATACTTGCGAACGTTAATGCTAAACGGCGATATTTTAATGTCTGAAAACAAGTATGGCGAAGCATATAAGATGTTTTATGACGGTAGTTTATTCGCTAAAAAAAACCTGGATCGATGCAGTTCCTGTGAGCTCATCAACCGGATGGGGAGCTTAAAAATTAAACAAGGAGATTATCTTGGCGCAGTTGCGTATTTTAAGAAATCTATGGCTGCAAGCACGTCCTGCCCCCTGGAATCAAGGGCTAATAGTGAGACATGGATCCTTAACGTTATCGGAGTCTGTTATAAAAGTGCGCACTTACCCGACAGCGCTGTTTATTACTTTAAAACTAACCTCGATACTGCGGATAGGTATTTGAGTCTGTTGCCGCAACAAAGCAAGTATTTAATAGCAATTAAAGGTTTCCAATACCTCCACCTTGGTGAAGTTTATATTGATTCAAAAGATTATATGCTTGCCGAAGTGTATCTCAAAAAAAGTATAGCTATTAATAACCGGCCCAATTACAGCCAGAATGCTGCAAAAGTTGCACAATTACGATTGGCCGGCTTGTATATTAAATCCTCGCGCCTCGGCGAGGCAAACAATTTGCTGAAAGCGATAGAAAAAGATCTGAAAAGATGGCAGGCAGAGGGTAGGAATATGGGGGAACTCATGTCAAATTTACTAAAATTACAATGGGAGTATTTTGATAAGATAAAAAACACGCACGAGGCCTACAATGCTTTTAAACGCTACAAAATCCTACAGGATTCTACAAACAGCGCTAACCAACTTGCTGAAGCAGTCGATTTGGATGAAGGATTAAAACGGACAGCACAGCAATATAAAATCCAGCTTTTGAGCAAAAATAATGAGTTGAAAACCACCTACCTTTCAGCAATAATTGTTTTTTCTGTTCTAACCCTCATCATCCTGGTGATGGCATGGTACAGTTTAAAAAGATCGAGGAAGAATGTTCATGAATTGACAGGCTTAAATAAGCTAATCAGCGATTACAACATGCAAATGCAAAGTTCACTTACGGCCTTAGAACAGAGTTATGAAGAAAATGCCAACATCATAAAAATAGTTGCGCATGATCTTCGCGCACCCATCGGCGGAATTACCATTGCTGTGTCTAAAATGCTCGAAAAACCCAATCGGTCAGAAAACGATCAATCTATGCTCAGATTGATTCAGGCCTCTGGAAAGGACTCCCTTGCGCTGACAAGTGATTTACTTAAGACGCATAGCGGTTCAAAAGAAATAAAAAAAGAGCCGGTCGCCATGTATTCGTTGTTAACATATTGTGTAAGTTTTATGCGCTTAAAAGCGGAAGAAAAAGGGCAAACGATAGAACTGGACGCGGGGCACTTTACAGCATTTGTAAACAGGGGCAACATATGGAGGGTGATTTGTAATCTTATCGCCAATGCCATTAAATTCAGCCCTCCCGGTACAACTATTAAAGTATTAATGCTTAAAAAGGAAGATAATGTGCTGATCACGGTTGATGATTGCGGCATCGGGATACCGGACAACATGCAGGACAAAATATTTGACATGTTTACGGAAGCTAAAAGGCGAGGAACAAAAGGGGAGCAACCGTTTGGCATCGGACTGGCGATATCCAAACAGATAGTAGAAATGCACGGAGGGAAAATTTGGTTTGAAGATAAAAAACCTATTGCCGGAACTATGTTCCATGTAGAATTGCCTATTCAATATTTGAATTAGAGACTAATTATTAGCATGAAGACGTAATCCTTTATTTATTGAACGAAGGGATCATTTGCACTAACCAATGAGTTTTATTAATAAACAACATTATACAAAATTATTTTCCGGCCGTATCCGAATAGCCGGCAGAGGTTGTTTATGCATTTTTCTATTCTGCTCCGTTATCAATTTTTCTTGTAAACACACAACACAGCCGGATAGTAAAACCCATAGCGACAGCCGAGTTATAGAAAAAGTAAAGTCTTTGTTCAGCGCGAATCAGTTTGACCGCGGTAACGCTTATCTCGATTCAGCTTACGCCGTTTTTCCCAACCCCGGTATTTTTGATATTTGGTCAAAATATGAAGCTAAGGTCACTTATTTTTTACTTTATAAACAGAAACCAAACAGGGCCAAACTTTATGTTGATAGTATGTTTACCATCCTAAAGGGTAATGAGCAGGAATTTAGCGGAGAATACGTGCGTACTTTAATAATGAATGGCGATATTTTAATAGCTGAAAAGAAATATGAACAAGCGTTTCAATCTTATTATGACGGAAGATTGTTCGCCGAGAGCCATCTTGATCTTTGCAGCTCCTATGGTTTAACAAGCAGGTTAGGTATAACACTGTATCGCCAGGGAAAATACCTGAACGCTGTTCCTTATATGAAGAAATGTATAATTGAGAACAGTTATTGCAAAGGCACAATAGGCGAGGCTCAACAATCCAGCCTCAATACCATCGCGCTGTGCTTTGAAAAGGCGGGCAAATTGGATAGCGCCATTTTCTATTATAAAAAAGCATTGACTTATATTAATCAAAATGTCAACCTCTTTTCCGGTAAGGCCAGGTTCGCAGAAATGGCACGGGGGGTAGTTTATGGAAATCTCGGTGGCACTTACAGCGCTTTGGGAAAATACGACATTGCTGAAAGATATCTGAAAGCGAGCATTGATATCAATAATCGCCCCGGTTACCCCCAGGAGGATGCCAGAACCGCACAAATAAAATTAGCACATCTCTACATAAACTTTTTACATTTTAAGGAGGCTGAGCGGTTGATGCACCAAATTGAAATTGATTTGGATGCGGGAAGAGGAAAAGGAATCATTGATGATGATATCCTGTTACGGTGGCGAAGATTACAGTGGGAATATTATGATAAAATACAGGACACTGAAAAAGCATACAAATACGCCAAAAGCTATTATTTCTTTAGTGACTCTTTAAATGAAGCAAAAAAAGACCTGGAACGTATTGATCTTGACGAGGGCTTAAAGGAAACAGGTGAACGTTACAGAATTGATTTATTGAACGAAAGCGATGAGTTGAAAACCACCTACCTTTCAGCAATAATTGTATTTTCAATTTTAATCCTCATCATCCTGGGGATGGCATGGTACAATTTAAGGAGATCGGCGAAAAATGTTAGGGAATTGACGAGCTTAAACAAGGTGATCAGCGATTATAACCTGCAAATGCAAAACGCGCTTACAGCCCTGGAGCAGAGCCACGAAGAAAATGCTAATATCATGAAAATAGTTGCGCATGACCTTCGCGCACCGATAGGCGGAATTGCCATTACAGTCTCTAAGATGCTTGAAAAATCCTATTGGTCGGAAAGCGATCAATCTACGCTTAGGTTGATTCAAAGTTCGGGAAAGGATTCTCTTGCCCTGGTAAGTGATTTACTTAAGACTCACAGCAGTACAAAAGAAATAAAAAAAGAGCCGGTTGACATGTATTCGCTACTCGTATATTGTGTAAGTTTCATGCGCTTAAAAGCGGAAGAAAAAAGACAGCGGATTGAACTGGACGCAGGTTATTTTACAGCGTTTGTAAACAGGGGCAACATATGGAGGGTAATTTGTAATCTGATTGCCAATGCAATTAAATTCAGCCCCCCCGGCACAACTATTAAAGTATTAATGCTTAAAAAGGAAGATATGGTGCTGATCACGGTTGATGACTGTGGCATCGGTATACCGGACAACATGCACGACAAGATATTTGATATGTTTACAGAAGCTCAAAGACCGGGAACAATCGGCGAGCAGCCTTTCGGTATCGGGCTGGCTATTTCAAAACAGATCGTAGAAATGCATGGGGGAAAAATTTGGTTTGAAAGCAAATCGACCAATGGCACATTGTTTCATATAGAGCTCCCTTACGGAACGGCAGTTTAACAGTGCTGCGATCAGCATGGTGGTAAAATAGTTTTCGAGAGCGAGCCTTTAATGGCACGACAATGTGTGTAGAGTTGTTTTATGAAGCAGCAGTGTGATGCTGCTGTCAAGAAATTCGGTTAGTTTAGTATGGTAAATCTTTAGCTAATGTTTTATATTATTAACAGGCGTTGGGTTGCTTTGATCTTTCCAGGTACCTGGTTAGAAAAAATACCTCCTTTATTTCTTCTACTATGTGTATGCTGTACCTTATCATCCTGCAGGCAAGATAAGCCTGCGCCTGTTAAAAATCATTTCGACAAGGAAATGTTGACACAGGCTCAAAATTATTTTAGTTTATATGAATATGAACGAGGTATAAAGTATTTCGACTCCGCCTACGCCGCCATTCCTCATAAGGACATGCTCGATATATGGTCGCATTATAGTATAAAGGGACAGTATTATTACTGGGCCAAGCCAAACCCGCGAATAGCCCGGCTATATGCCGACAGCATGTTGGCCATTTTAAAAGATCATGAAAAGGAGTACGGAATAGAATATGTGCGGACTTTAATGCTGGACGGCGATATTTTGATGTCCGAAAATAAATATTATGAAGCACTTAAAGCCATTTATGCCGGCAGCTCATTTGCCGAAAAAAATTTAGATCCATGCAGCTCGTATGAACTAAGCAGCCGGATGGGGATGATAAAATTTCGCCAGGGGGATTATCGCCATGCCATTAGCTATTTAAAGAGATCCATGGTCGAATGCGCATCCTGCCCTTTAGAGACAAGGGTTAATCAACAGGCGTGGGCACTTGGGGAAATTGCTGTATATTATGATTATGCGCATTTGCTTGACAGCGCTATTTTTTACGATAAAGCCGGCCTGGACAAAATAGACAGCAGTATTAACCTGGTTCCGAAACAAAGCACGTATTTAATAGCGCAGCGGGGTTACTTATATGGGAACCTCGGGTCGGCTTATAAAGTATTAAAGGACTATAAACTTGCAGGAAGCTACCTAAAAAAATCTATAGATATTAATAACAGGCCTGGTTATAATCTGCATGCGGCTAAAGATGCGCAGATGCTACTGGCTGACATATATATAACGCTCGCTCGCATGAAAGAAGCAAACGACTTATTGCAAGCGGTGGAATACGACTTGAATAGGCGACGGTCGCTGGGCGGGAATAATTATGATTTAGTGCTAAAATTATTAGCCACGAAAAGGAAATATTATGATAAAGTAAAAAATACCGAAGCAGCCTTCAGGGCTTTTAAACGTTACCATTTTCTTCAGGATTCTTTAAACGTGGTGAATAGAAACCATGCCATCACGAGGATGATAAGGATTAACACGGAAAACACAATTATTGCTGAAAGGTAGG